>Ga0136643_10004124_pt1 | contig 19890 bp, 9 predicted proteins | sample TergutLab28metaG_FD_96883 | JGI IMG/M metagenome (GOLD analysis project Ga0136643, IMG submission 96883) | Labiotermes labralis P1 segment gut microbial communities from Petit-Saut dam, French Guiana - Lab288 P1 (version 3) (version 3) | ecosystem: Host-associated > Arthropoda: Insects >...
AGTCGGTTTTCATTTCTTTTTTTTTTTCTTTTTTTAAATTCTCTATATTTGTCTTTTTTTCTCTTTTTTTTTTTTACGGCCCCCCTGAGACTTTTTTTTTTTTTTTTTTAATACTTCTACTGATTCTTCTGTGATGTCCACATTCCATTCTGACCTCGGATGCCTGCTTCATGGTTTTTTATGCTTATTTACATTGGGTCATCCAATCTGATGACTGACTGTATCATCCTAACCATCTATTCCTTTCCTACCTCATTGGCTTCTGTAATTACCTTTCCTGCTCAAGCCTTTGGAGCCTGAAACTGATAAATGATATGTAGAAGTTTAATTGCTACTGCACAGCAAACACACACTCCCCATTACTAAAACCAGTCAGTTAATGCTATGTAAAAAATAAATCACAATTTATTGTAAGTAATACATGAAACATGTACATACATTATGTGGGCAGAATGCAGAATTTTTTTAGTGTTGAAGCAGGTAATGTATATAAGTACCATTGTGCTTCAGAGGGTCAGCAACTTAATTCTTAATTTTTTGCCATATGAATGCCACTGACCACATATCAGATGCGCAGAGTTTGTCTGACTAACAAACTCTAGTCAGCAAAGTTCTTTATGTGAAGCTGACAGTTGTTCAACCAGTCAATGAACCTTCTACATTTTTTTTGGAATCCAGAGCTATGCTATCTTGCTTTCCAGATCCTACCACCGGTCCCAATTCTGATCCAATTAAATTCAGTCTACACCTTCAGAGTAAGGTCCTTCATAATGTTTTCCTCTCTTAAGTCCTACAAGTGTCCTCATAACAGTGTTTAAGATTTTGGAGAATAAGTCAGCCCCAGGTCATGTGCTAATGTGTGTAAAGTCCTGCGAGAGTCCACTGGTCATAAACTGACAGTTATTCTTTTACAGATTGTTTTGAAAGACAATGTAGAGGAAGCCGTCAGTGATTTGGAGTATCTTCAACTGATAGACAGCCTGGCTCATCCTCCAGACCTGACAGTCTATAAAACATTATATCAAGATTCAGAACTCACCAATAGTAATAATATCCAAAGAAGCCTGGAAATTTTGGAAGCAAACATTGTGAGTACATATGTGTTGTTGTAGCTAATACATGCAATTATGGTCCACTTTGCCTTCCCATCCTTTGCTTATCCTTATCATCATGCAATATCATGAAAGTGCCCATTTGTGAGATCAGGGCATCTTTTAAATGCAGTAAAATTTATGCTGGATTCAGACTCTTGATCAGAAGTCCAGCATTTTGCCTGCAACTGCCATATACCTATATATAGTAATACCCTGATTTTGTTTGTGTGGTACCACATAAAACTGGTCTAAGTTTGGGAGATTTGTTTTTACGGGCATTTGGCCAATACTGTACAAAAAGTGCATAAAAAGTGGAAAATGTAAAATGCAGGAATGCTAAGTTAGGATTTTACTCTATACATGTACCCCCTTTCCCCCACACAAACACACACACATACACACACAACAGAGGATTGAGAAAGAGAGGAAGCTTAGTGTATCAAACTTCTTCTAAGTTTCCTTGCAACAGGGTGAGTTTATTGTTGGTTGTAACAGAGATTACCAGAAATTAGTTTTGGCAGGTACTTGTCTGAATCTTCAGTAGAGATAATACATTATCATTTTATAGTTTTATGACCTGTTTTTCAGATGTGTTTGCATCCATATTGAGTGCCTTTTAAGCATTGCTCTGCCGCATTGTCTTTATGCATGTAACAACAGCAGAACTCCTGATTGGACTTTTACAAAATTTGATATTGGAGAATTTTATGAAAATTTGTGGGCCGTTTCATTTTTTGTCAGACTTATACAGAAATAACAGATGCTTTATGCAAGAAACCACACACGCTTCTGCAGTCATCTGCAACATAAATTTTGAAATATTTATCATAATAAAATATGTTTGAAACAAAAGATACAAAGAATGACATAACAAACATGTTTTATCTCATACATTTTTCTGTAAGTTTTTTCTAGATAATTGACTGAAAAGGGTGTTGCTTGCACATATATTTACATATATATTGAACAATTTAGAATGGTTTTAGACCTGCCCCACCACCCACACAGAACACCAAATAAAAGACTTGATTGAATTTGACCTTCATCCTCCCAGGGTAGGTATTTAAATTTTAGTGCATGGTTTATGAAATGTGTGTTATTTGAATAGAAAAAGCTAAAATTATGAGATAAAAAGCATTTTGTGGCAAATAAAACAGAAAATGTGTGGCATGTGTTGAAAGTGCAGCAAGTTTCCTTTTTGCCTAGATCATAAAATTAATTTATAGGGGTGTTTTCCTACATGTGTTCGGATATGTGACTGCAGGTCTCTAAAAGGTAAAGACTGCACAGCTGGTGATCTGAATTAATTCAGACTGGAGCTTGCACTTGTGCTGTTACATGATGCAGTGTGCAGGTACTGAAAGTAAATCTGTGACCTCCTGATGTTGCTACAGGATGAGAACACAGCCAATAATCACTTTGTGCCAGAGGAGCAGAACACAGTCATTGTGATGGCCTGGATTTGTCCTTATGTAAATGTGTCACTGTTGCACAATAGAAGACACACATATTTCACTGGCTGGTGGTGAATCTCAGTGACTGATGCAATTCTCACAGTCAAGAAAGTGAGTGACTGCATGAACATTCATGGACAGTTATTCCAGCAGTCACCATGCTGAATGCCTGATACAGACAGTACTCATTGAATCAAGGGGTAGTGTTACCAACTGCTGTTGAAAGATTCTGTGTCACAAGTTTAAAAGTAGTATGGAGTTCTTTGGACAGAATCTTGTGCCATCAGAGTGCATTCATTCTACTATGATGGTGTGTAATTGTCAAATTGAATGTTAATGGATGGTATGAAAATGAATTATTAAAAAAATTATTATGGGTTCTTTGATTTATGCTATTGGACCTGCATATTTACCACAGTTAGGAATGTTTGAAGCAGTGTCTCCACTCCATATATCTCCATACTGTGATGGATAATTAAACACAAGGTCAACTTTACCTGGAACCCTCATGTCTTAAGTGCTTTCTTCTAGAAAAAAAGGTCACTTTGTGAGATTTTTTGTTTTCACAGTAGTGAGAATGTAGTTTTGATCTCCTGGGTTATGACACCACATAGTCTTATAAATAGTAACTACCATTTGAAAGAACCTTTTTCCCTCCATCATCAGGTCAGAACTGTTCCTCAAGATGCAGAAAGCTCTCTCCTCCAAAACCTTGGTGACCACACACTGGACTGTATGATGTTATAAATGAGAAAGGCCATAATTTAAGAGGTTACTTTATATGATTTTTTTAGCACTGTACCACAGAATAACTCCATGTAAAATGAATGTAAAAATCAAGTAGTGTAAGAGTAACTGAAGGAACCAGGCCACTTGGAAGATGGAGACAAGGATGGGAGACTAGTATTAAAATGGATGTAGGCTAGGAGAGCATGTACTTAATTAATCTGTTTCAGGTCAGGGACAAGTCTAAGGCCCTTGTGAACAGTGTAATGAACCCTTGGGTTGCATAAAATGCAGAAAATTTCTTGTCTGTGAAAGGAACTCTTAGCTTCTGAAGGACTCTGCTTCATACAGTCAGTCAGTCAGTTAGTTAGTTAGTCAGTTGGTCGGTCAGTCAGTCAGTTAGATAGTCAACCAACTAGCTGACCTACCAGCTAGTCAGTCAGTCGAGTCATTTCCATAAATATGTCTGGGGAGTATCAGGACTTAATCCAGGTAGTGTAAATAATGCATAGTAAGTTATGACACTCTATCTGCAGATGTCAGGAGGTAATGAGGTGGCTAGCAGTTACCACTCAGTACCTGAATCACTCAGTGAAATACTAGCTGGAGCAAGAATATCACAAAATGATGGTGAGGATGAAGTGAACAGAGCAGAAGAAGCATTGCCAGGTCTTAATTTGAATGATCTGGACATTACCAGCAGTGATACTTCTAGTAATGACAGTTTCTTGGATATCTCAGAGACAAGCAGTTGTACCAGTGACAAGTGGAGTGCAGCTAGTCCAGAGCAGACAGAAGACAAGAAGTCTCACTGCCTGTGGAAATGTCAAAAATCAGGTCAGTTTTATGCTTGCTCTAGCATTCACATCAACCTAGTAATATTACTCATTCTTTGTCACTAATGGTGGGTAGGAAGCATTCAAGTAAGAAAACAGCCTTTTTCAGGCTACTCATTATGTGGAGATTGAGGTATTAAATCTGCAGATTGAGTCTGCTACACCTACGTAAACTGAGGCATGTAATGTAAAGTTTCATGAGGTTGTCTACTTGAGGCCCTCTTTTCTCACATAAATAAATGATCTGCGCATAGCTGTCAGTTTGCATTCTGAAACTCTACAATTTTTGTATGATACTAAGTGACTGACTGACTGACCAACTGACCAACCGACCCAACAATCAACCAATCCCACAGACAAGAGTCATTCTTGAGAAGCAAGTAGTTTCTCATCTAGTCAAGAAATTCTCTGCCTTGTACTGAAACTGCATACTCAATACCATGTTCACAAGAGCTCACCACTTGTTCCCGTCCTGAGCCACATCAATGCAGTCTGTGTTTTTCACCCTAATTTATGCGTAGGTTTTCCAAATAATCTGTTTCCTTAAGATTTTCCATCAAAACTCCATATGTATTTCTGTTCTTCCCACATGCCCTGCCCATGCCAATTCCTTTGTTCAATAACCTGGATGTTATTTGGTGAGGAATAGGCCTACAAATCATGAAGCTCCTTGCTGTACAGTTTTTCCAGGTGATCACTGTGTGTTACTCTGAAAGAAACCTCCTTCAAAGCTGCATTGCTGTTGCTTGTGGCAAGTTGAACAAGTGGTTCACAGCAAATAAACTTACATCACATTTTGACAAAGCAAACTTCATTAAATTCACCACTACTAATAAAACATTGATTAATTTAAATATAGGTTATGGCCTGCAGATTGATGACTTACATTGAACAAGACAAAGTGAATGTGTTATCCCCAAACTTAGTTCAGCATTCTCTACAACACAGCACTCATGACAACAAACTCGGTAAAATTTGTTTACTTGTTTCCATTTCGTTATATGTTACGGAGTTATCTTTCAGCGAAATTTAACAGACAACAAAATATATTGATCATCCAAACTGAAATCATTAATTAATGGCAGGAATTTTTAGTGAGTTGTGTAAAGAATCTATTGTGTTTTCCCATTTTGGTGAATATCTGTTGGTATTGCTCTTATTTGTTTTAGAGAACACTGTAACAATTCAAATTCAGGTATAGTATGAGACATAAATATGACCTTTATACACCAAATGCTAAGCTAAGTATTTACCAGAAAAGTGTAAACTGTGCGAGAAATGAGTTTTGCAATGCACTTCCACGTAACATTAAAATCTTAAACCATGATATAAAGGTATTTAAGTCAGCATAGCTAGATTATCTCTTAGCTTACTGCTTCTACTCAAGCAGATGTTTTTCAAATGAAATTTTTGAATAAATGCCATTTTATATTTTCAGTCTGTATAACACAATTTCAAGATAACTAACTAATGGCTGTTTTGTATTAATATAGTTCTACTATGGCATTATGTTCTACATCCTTCAGATAAAAGTTCTTTGGAACATAAATAAATTCTTTGCTGTTCTGTTCACAGCCGTGGTTTCTGTCCTCCCCCTGTCCTATATAACATACCTGGTTTACACCTCTACTTTGAAAATGGAGGTGAGAGGTTTCTCCAAAATGTTGCTACCTCTCCACTTATCTGCATGGTGTAACATTCCAGAAGGCTATACACTTAACAGTCAGTGATATGAGAATCACTCTGTCAAACAGCATTTGGTCTGTGTGTGAAAAATCAAATGTGATATTTTCCTGGATTTTGATAGGTGGCATTATGTGTATTGAAGATACACTCACCCACACACACACACACACAATGTGTGAAGGAGCAACACTTACTTCAATGACAGATTCATGATTGTATTGTATTGATCTTATCCATTGGCTGTTCAGCCAGAATCATCTCATTCTGTGTCTGGAAGTGTTCATTCTGTTTGTTTCTGTGTGAATCTGGCTGTATTCTGAACTGCATCACCATGTGTCTTCCTGTTTCCTTTATGGCATCCTCTCATCAGACACCTAGCTTAGCCAGGCATGAGGTGACAGCCTGACCATTGGTTGCAGAAAAGAAAGAACAGTTGAATATAATATTAAATTTGGAATTAAGCATGTTTTGGTTCATAGTAGGAATTAGTTTAATGCTCGTATTTCTCTTTCCCACCTTCTTGTGCATTCTCTTCCCTTTCCTTGGATTTGCACAACTTATCATCATTACTCTCCCCCTTTCTTCACCTGTTTCTTTTATGTTAAAATACATTCCATAAATATTTCCCAAAACATGCTGTTAGAAGACAACAATAACTAAGAATGTCAGCTGTTTTACATGCTATGTTATTTTAGTGTTTTCTCTTTGGTCTGTGACCTCTGTAAGTACAAGCAGTTGAAAATTCAAGCAAACATGTTATATTCTTAGTGCCATCTGTTATGTACAGAGCATAACTACAGTCTCTGTGAGTGCAATTTCTCTTTCATTTTTTTCAAACTGCACACAAATAAGGCCACTATTTTCATAGCTGTTGTTCTTCTAAAGAAAATTTCTGGAAGTATAAGATATTCAGTGTATCAGAGGCCTATTTCAGGAGGTTATATGATAGGATATGTTTTAAAAGCTGCGTTCTTTCACTAGGTTCTGGGATATTGAAGTTCTTCCAGACATATGAAAAAGTTGCCCACCATCTACTATACTCACTGCTGATTGGTCGAACAGTTGTGCTAGTGGGAAGGCACAACTCTGAACACAAAGCATCACACATTATGAATGTCTTATCACCTTATGTACCATTAATGCCTGGACAAGAAGTCAGGATTCTAAGGTTTGTAGTAGAATCTCGATGTAATGAAATTGCTTATAAAGTATAAATGTTTATAAGTCACAAAATGCATTGTGTGACCAGGGAATTATTTTGTGTGCTAATACTTGCTGTTTATAAAAGTTGTCATGTTGTGCCAATGAGCCAGGATGTTTTTATTGTATATGGACCATTTTTAAGAAACATAACTGCAGGTTTATTTTTCATGCTATGTTCATTTATTATGTTCAAATGTTAGTGGTATATAAATTACTGCCAGATACTATCTCTGAAAGAAAATAATGTAATTACCCAAATGCAAGTCTAAGATGACCTCCAGAAAACACACGTATGCCAAGGGAAAATGTATTTATCCAAATCTAAGATGACCAACCAGAAATAAAATGCTATAAAAAAATATTTTACCATTAATTTCATATGCTTAATACACAAAGCATGTCAGATCCCATCTACCTTTACCAATCACATTCAGTGCCTTCATCTTCCTGACACCCACTTCTAACGTCCCCATCCTCTGCACTGCCATTCCACAACATGTCATTATCACTCTCATCCACTGCAATGGATATGCAGCTCTTCATAGAACCCTTCACAGTCACTGCTGATGACATGCACTGCCATGATGTTATGATCCACATTGACTGTATACTTGTATTTCTTGGTTTATGTACTTATTTGAACCCATAGAGATTTACAGTTTTCTCCACAGATGGTGTTAGCGGTGTTAAGAATTTAAGATCGTGTGTTCTGGATTTTTGTGGTTTGTCTTGGTCTCTTTTATGGTTTTTAATTTTTGGATTGGTCCAGGTTTTATTTTTGAGTCTTGTAGTTGATTTTTAGTTTTTCAATATCCATTTTCTTGTTACTACCCTTGGACTAGATCTGTTCTCAGGTACATATCTTAACAAGTTACTGTTTCTGTTGTGCCCAGTGATTGAGAATAACTCAGTCCAAAGGTCCATCAGGTACTTCTTAACATGAAAATAGAAAAAGAGCCAGTGCCTGAAACATTTAGACCTTTAAGAAAACAGATGACAGACAGTCCCAAAAAAGAAGATTATGTCACTTAAATTCTGCCAGGGTCTGTTCTCACTTTTGGATCTTGTGACCCTTGAAGCTGAAACTGATAGGTTTTTCTGAAATTTCAGAATGGAATTACCACTCTCTGTTGCCTAATACCTTAGAAGAGTGCAGATCTCACATGATTTGGCGATGCAGGCCTTAGTTTGGCTTTGCATGGTCCAGTTCAGAGCAATTCGATTTGGTGTGGTCTGGTATGGCACTTCATACGCAAATTTAAGATGACTTCACATATTTAAGTGCCAAATTTCAAGGAAATACCTTGTCTTGCATTTGAGTAAATACATTAATATTAACTAAGTGTTGATTTTCTTTAATTATTTTTTGAAGGTGGCATTGTGGTATTCTGGTGCCATCACACATTTCTTCGTACCATATGATTGGTGTTTGCGTTCCAGAAAGGCTCTCAGTACATGACATGATCAGTTTCAAGGATAAGGTATGATGAACTTCAGATTGTTTTCTTTTGAGTTATTTATTTCAGTGATAATTGCATACAGAACTTCGGTTATAAAGTACAAGACCTACGCTTAGACACAAGGAAATGGATCATAAAGAATAGGGATTGAATATGGCAAGAACATTTGGGTTTTTTAGAGGTGGAAATTCTTGGATCTCTAAGTTGCTATTGGCATTTCAAGAAGACTTCGATCCACAAAGTTACAGTAAAGTTGTTTGTCTAAATGCCACGGGGCAAACTTTAGTTTAGATTAGTTTTGTTTATTATTCATCCATTGCAGTCATACACCTGACATAGAACATGCCAGATTCAGTAACCCACAGTTGACAGTCATAAATATGTAACTAAACAACTGCATAAAAATTATGTAATTGCATTTACATTAGCTGTGGATACAATAATTTGTGATGTATCATCTTTCACTCACAAACTAATATGAATCAAAATTACAGTTATAAGTGTTACAACACTGACCATGGAGATCCAGTTCCGTACTTGTATTATAATTGTGAATTTCTATACTCTGCTCCAAATTCTCTTAATTTCTTTTATAGTATACTATCTTAATTTATGTATGTCTGTGCTATTGGCCAGTGGTTAAGGTGCTGTGCTACAAATCGGAAGGTCGCTGGTTTCATTCCAGATGGTGTCATTGGAATTTTTCATTGACATAAAATCCTTCCGATCGCACTATGGCCCTGGGGTCGACTCAGCCTCTAATAGAAATGAGTACCAGGAACAGTTCCTGGGGGTAAAGGCGGTCGGTGCATAAGACTGACAACCTTACCACCATCCTATGCTGTTGTCATGTAATCTGGGAAACTTAACATCCTGGAACCCTCTGGGCCACTCCAGGCCTGTAATGGGACTGCTTTACCTTTTACCTTTTTATGCTATTGGCAGTATGTTCATGTCCCTAAAGAGATGCCTACAAGAAATAAAACCCCCTACACCACCTGTCTGCATAACCCAATTGTGCAGTTTAAAAATTCCATAGTTTTCAGTTGCACCCACCCCAGAAAATTAAACAATTCCTCAGATAAGTGTGAAAATTAACAAAATAAATACCTGTTATGGCATGTAACATAGTTTGCTCAACTTTGAGCTGAGTGACCTCATATGAATATTTTATTTCATATTTTCAGCAATGTATATAAATACACACACACACACACACACACAAGCATCTGCCCAGAAATTTCAATTTTGATTTGTGGGAAATATCCATATTATGACATCTGAATATTTGGTTTGTGGTTTTTAACAGAGTTCTAGAGGGGTGATAGAGATGTAGTTCTGCTCATGCTTAACCCCAGGCCTAGATGGAGGAGAATGGTCAGCTTCACACCCCAGTCACTTATCCCCCATTGAAGTAAAGCAGGGTACCCATTGAATATGAGGGTGGGTAGGCCCCAGAGCCAGTTGGGACTTTTGGAGAAGGAAGAAATCTGTGGCCACTGCCAGGAATCAGATACTGGATCATCCAGTTTGTGGTCAAGTCACTAAACCAAATACGCTATACCAACTTTGGACTCTAATCCATAGAGTAATTTAGTTAGGTATGTGATAAGATTATGAATTAACTTTGCTTTTTGAAAATGTTTACCATCAAATTCTGTAGTTTACCTATACTGAAAGAATAATGCAGTTTATATGAACACTAGAGAATGCATACATTTCATGTAATTATGAGATATAACGGTGGTGTTCCTATGAAATAGATGTTTCTAGCACGTGTGTGCTTGTACATATTTTTATTTGGAGCATAAAACTTTGACAGACTAATGTGTTTCACATAAACACAGCTGAGGTGACCAATGTGGAAGGAATTAATTGTTGTGTTATAATAATTGAACCGATTACCCACTCTTCACAGGATATTCTGTCCTAGAGCGGACATCACTATGGAGTTACCCGTGGAATATCCTGGTGTTCAACATTATGAAAAATTTACATATTTTGCTTATGACTCTGTATTTGCACAAATATTATGGGCTAGAATAAGGCTGAACTTTTATTATGAAAGTAATGTCATTTTATTTCACTGATATTCCCACAGACCGAAGTTACTTAGGTGTAGGCACTAAAACGTGCTAGGGGCCTAGCTTCAGAATTTGAAACAAACATCCTTTCAATAAGAGATAAAAATAGATTTAATTCTTGCATATAATTACACTTCAGTTTTATTGGGCCTTACATACTGATGTCTTTCATTCAGTTTATTGTGTAGAACTACTGTGTAAACTGTTACAAAGAGTATATATGCTGTCAGTACTGTCTCATATGTCCTGAACAAAAGATGTCATTTGTTGGCAAATCTTCATGTAAAATGAAAAAATACTCAATATGGACTCTTACTTCCAGAATTCTGTCACTATGTTAGACGTCTCCAGCAAGCTGCTGTTTGGGCCAGCATATTCAGGTCGTCTGTTAAGGTCACTCGAGCACACAGCACAACACATGCAAAGTGACCAGAGCCTCATGTTATTGCTGCAGACCATTGCAGCAGCACTAAATGAAAAGTTATTCATGTACCTGACATTATTAAAAAAGAAACTAGAATCGGCAAAGGCTCATTCACGACCTTCTCGCGGAAGTGATGTGCTGAAAGATCTTGGACTGGATGGTTGTGATGCAGAGATTGTAAGGTACCTCAGCAAAGTAGGTTCTATAAACTGGATTCCTGTGCTGTAGGCTTAAGAAGGTTATTTCTGTTTCAAATACAGATATACCCCAATTTATACATCAGTGCTTTTTGTGTGAGATTTAAGGTTCTTATTCCAGTGAATATTAAGATCATGATGTCCTGAGATGTGACACCTTGTAGAGTGGCAGATGGTAATCAGCATGTTGGAGTCTCTTCATAAATGCTGAAGATGGGAACAGTGGGTCCCTCCAGAACACTACTAGCCATCTACCAGACTATGTGGCATCTCATCATAGATGACTGTAATTGTAATTGATTTTCATGTTATCATACATTTTCAACATTTTACTTTTAGGAACGCATGCTCTTTATGTATAAACTCTCCTCATACACACAGTATATTCTGTGCATATAGCCTCATTGTTACAGATTTTGGAGACTGGACAATTTGATGTTACACGTAAAAGGTTTTGCACTTTGGTAGTGATGTGCAGAGATTAAGTCGTTTACTTAGGCCCATTTAGTTATCTTTAAGAGCCTTTTTGGTGAGTATCAATGTTGTGATAAATAGTGCTTTTAAAATGTCATTTCATATACCACTGAAAACATATCTGCTGAAAATTTCTTTGTTACATGGGATATCAGTACTGTGTCATTTCGAGTACATGTGTACTTATTTATAACATCACGTTTGTATTTTGAAAGAACAATAACAGGATAAATACAAAGCGATGATTGAGTGACAGTTTATTGCACAGAAACAAACAAAGTTACACTATCATGATATTTTAAAATTTCTTCCATGTGAGCCTTTCATACATTGTTTTACTGCTAAGAATTACCTGCAGCTGGTCATATTATGACATTATCCCAAATACTTTTCTGAGTTGGCAACTCTGTGTACAGGTACATTGATGCCCACTTCCCACTTGAAGTAAGTGCCTGACAAATTAAGTCTCTGACGTATCTGTATAAACTATTACAATAATATCCTCTCTTTCTGATTTTAACAAATTAGGAAATGTAAAACCATGTAATCATTCTGGTATGATCCTTTCCAACTGGCATGCCAAAAATATCAACACCACACAATGTTGGCAAAATGCCATAATAACAGGATGTTTACATGAATGGAAAACTGAATAAGTTGAAACAGAAGATTATGTATGTAGTGAATATAAGGGAAATAAGAAATCGCAACAAACAAAGAACTTTCTTTTGTAAGACATCTTGTCATCCAGTACTTGCTTATATGATGTGCAGGATGGGAGAGAAAGTGCTGACACCCTTGAAATTGCCATAATTTTTATGAGTTTAAATTTTAACACACCTACCAGTTCTCAGGATCTCATGAGATTCTTAAAAGTTTTGTTGACAGCTGGCACATCATTTGAAGAATAATTGGTGGTCAGTGTGGAGTTTAAGTGTTGTTATGATATAAAACATGTCGGTACTTTCTGCCGTGTGGTGTATATGTCCATTTAGGGGGGGAGTGAAGTACGTCTGAGGACAATTTAAGAACTAATTTTATGTTTTTATATGTATGTGATTGAAGTTTTAGGAAAAGTCCCATTTAGGTACCACAACTCTTATTTTACAAAGTTCATTCCATACTCTGAACCTCACTGTGACTCATTTTTGGGGTTTGAGAATTTGATTTGTTAAATATTAAACTTTAGGATGTTAATGAAATATCATTTCAGTTTTCACAACAAATTTTAGATTTAACTTTATTCCAGACAAAAGAAGGGTTCACATGTAGTACCTACATATTAGGATGAATCCATTCCATAATATTTAATAGTGTTATATGTACATAAAATGCCTCTGTTATTCATAAAATGCATCTGTAATGCACGCTTGTATTGACATTTCAAGGTCTGAAGATAACAAGATGTTATTGAAACATGTAACCAGGACTGATTGAAAATATACTGCACATGTTTAAATAGAATGTTGTCATTTTTTTGTTGTGCAACCGCCCAAACTGGGCCTAGGCCATCTCATTGTTGAGCTTCTAGATGACACACAATTCAATACACACACACACACACACACACACACACAGTAGGACTCCTCTGAACAAGTGATCAGCAAATGGCACAGGCCGCAACATTTGCAGCACATAACAAAAACACAGAGATGCACATCCATGCCTTCAGTGGGATTTGAATCTACATTCCCAGCGATCAAGCACAGCCATTGGGATTACTTTTGATAATACAGTTGTATGTTACTGTTGATATTAAAATAAGTATTGATGTGAGACTCATGAAGAGGTAAGAAGTATGTCAATATTGAACATGTGTGTCTGCATTATCAGGTTGAAACTGTAGTACAAAATTTGTGTCTAATTATTAGGCAAATGTTGTTCTTTAAACTGCCATCAGATTTCCTTATCACAGTAGACAGTGAACACTGAAGAAGTACTGGTTTCTTGATGTTGCATAATTATTGCATTGTTTAATTTCATAGCAATAAAATATATGAGATACTAATGTTCTGGGATACAATACCATGTTGATTAGTAACCATTGACTTCATCTTCAGTGTCCAAGATGTCAGAAGGGTTCATTGTCCTTTGAGTGAGTCTAAAAATAGCCCACTCTACTTGGACTGCCTGGTCCTTGAAGATGGATACAGGAAGCTCATCTGAAATGCCTGTAACTACTGTGCCAATAATCAGTGTGACATATCCCAGAGCATCTACATCTTAAATAAAGTGTAGTGTAGCACATAGATTTTCTTTGACTGTGAGGCTTCTTAGGCATTCTTTATGAAGCATAAAGAAGGCCCTGTGTGGGGACCACACCCACTCATCTCTGTCTGTCTAACCTAGTATCATAACTAAACCATATGTGTGATTTTTACCAAAAGTTGTTCAACAAATGTGAGTTTGTAAAAGTTGGAGTGGTGACTGTCATACTTCATCCAGCCCTTGACAGGGCTGGATGAAATTCAATATAGATGATATCCACAAAGTGCTAAATTTTAAGGAAATTCATATAGTGAGAGCCTTACTTTACTAAAGGGCATAAATGAAATATGCCCATATTTTCCAGTTTTTTCTCAGACTGGGATAAAATTCCGTACAGGAGATGCCTACGAAAATATATTGAGTAATTTTGAGTTCTGTGAAAACTGTCACTGTGAAAGTCCTAATGCACAAGTTAGAAATTATTTGGAGAAGCAGAAATAAATTGGCCGAGTGTTTTATTGTTGAAATTACGTAATTAATGTTACAGTTTAAGTTTGGTATGCCAATGCAAAACAAGGTAGTGAAGAAGCTGTAAGAATTTAAATGTTAATAAAGAAGAGAAAGCATCAAAAGATAATAAAGTGTTAGAATATTGTGGTCATCCGTTATGCATAGAGGTTATTAATTCTTTTAGCACAAGTAATGAAGAGTAACTACAAGAAGAGAAGACGTGTTGTAGTTTCGAGTTTGGGGTGATTGAATTCTTTCGTTCTTGTTTAGTTTATTTCTTCTTGCTATTTTGATATACAGAGGAATTCTGGTTTCAAAATAGTATGTTGGTTACCCTGCTGCGATTTCGGTAAGTTACCGGAAATAGAGTTTAGCATATCGTGTTAAAAATAACGTTAATTTGACACTTTGTTAATTAAATATTAAGACCGTAAAGAAGATATTTAATATGAATTTCGTCTTATGTGTTTAATTGTTGAGTGCAAAGACAAGGAGTAACAACATCAAAAACGAGTAACAAAACGACCGGGTATACTACATACTGGTAATCCGTGCCGTTGATAAGTAATCTGTGGTCGTGATGCGCACATCGTATTGCGCATATGCTTGAGTTTTAAGTATACACCAAGTTTCGTGGAGGGCGTTAGGTTGATAGTACGTAGTACGTGAAGAGGTTTGGTGGTCGTGTTAAAGTAGAAATATTGAATTCGACATGGCAGATGATTCAATTCAGAATGGTACAAACGGAGGAGATGTGCCGGAGATTGAGCTTATTATAAAGGTACGTGTCAGAAATCACTGTCGATTTGCATGGGCGGTAATATACTTTGTTCCTCCTGCCAACGGATGGGCGGGTAAAATGGCTGAGTAGTCATCCGAGAGCAAAAGGAGGTGTCTAAAATATGAAGTAGTATGTTACATATGTTAAGTTTGTTAGCGATGTCAGTGATTTTTAGCATTTCTTCGCTGTCTGAAACGGTGTGTGTTAGGTTTTATGTAGTTAAGTATAAGGATTAGGTTTGTGGAAATTTTTTTGGTTAAAGTGTAAACCTGTGTTGGTTCCTTTTGGACAGAATACAGTATTTGCTGACAGGATATCGGTGCTAGTTATCGTTGATTGTTGTACGAAACAGAAGTGTTTGTGTGCTGTTACTTGAGTTTGTAGATAGGGGAAACACTACAGATTATAGCAGGTTGCCTCTTACGGCTTTGGTGACAAGGGAACTGGATGTATAGGGGTGGTCAGTTGGTAATTTATTATGCAAGTGAATAGCCAGTGACTAAGTCCATGCCTGTTAGAACAGGGTGAATGACAAAATGTTGAATCTTTGATATGCAAATGTTCAGATTTTTAACAGCAGTGCTACCCTCCCCCATACCAGTTTGTTTATTGCTTGGTGTAGTGGCACTGGATCTTGCGTTTACTTCATAGCACAGAAAATATAGTTACGCGTTTCATATACTGCGAGCAGTCACTACAGTGGCAGGAATCTAATCTGGAAATGTATGTTAATAGATGAAAGGAAAATATATGATTTTCACCAAGTTGGAATGTTTGGAAGATGTTTCTGATGTTTGAATCCAGATCTTTTTGTGATTGCTCTGCTATCCAGAATTGTGGCCGGTTACAGTTACATTGCCTCATGAAGTGTTAGTTCTGTGCAGCTTCTTCTTCTTTTTTTTTTAACTTAAATGTGATAATTTCTTTTTCCTGGAGTTGTTGCAGTTGATTTAGATCGGTGGAGACACGTCTGTTGGGTATAGGGCCATTGTTTTGTGAGATAAGTGTTGTTAGTCACTTTTCAGCTCTTTTAGCATATAAAACATAGCTCGCGTACTGACTTATTGCCATGTGACGTGTTGTAGACATTGTCCATTTTGAGTTGCCTGTGGTTATCGTGGATACCTCTCTGTGTCAGAATGTATTCTTTTTTGCAGTAGCTGGTGATTCTCTGCATTGTTCATCCAATGCTTTGGGTGACAATGATCAGGAGATTATTGCCTCCACGTTCACAAGATCAGTATCCCATGCGATTGTTACTTGGTTGGGGGCATGTGGAAGCATAAAGTGTATCATGATATTTCTTGCTTTGAAGACAATGTGACTGTAAACATTCAGGCTGTACTGTCTTCTGTTTCACTGACTGGCCTTTGGCATGCAGTAAATGTGTTCTTTGTGTGTGACATGTGTCTGTGAGCTCAAGGAAAACATTCCATTTCCTTCTTGAAAGTGGTTAAAATGTGATATTAACTGCAGTATATTAATCTAAAATGCGTGGACACCAACCTCCAGGTAACTGAAATGTTGTAGTGCTGTGCTGACTGCTGTCAAGCAAAACATTTAAAGTGAAGGGTCATGTGAGTTTTCAGATAAATTAATGTCTCTGTATCTACCTTTTTCCATTCATTATTTGTTAATATTTTGATATACCTTTAATTAATGCAGCAGAAGAAATATTCATGCGTGAGAATTGTAATGTGATTTAAATATGTAGTTTCATGTGTGTGTTGCTGTGTTTTTGTAGTTGAGTTAACTGGAAACTGTATGGCATGTCTGTTGCCAGCATAGGTAGTGACTGACTGATGTGGTGGTGACTGACATACATTGAGTTTCTGTTACTAATTTAAAAACAAAGCCTACATTTTGTACTTACGAATCTTTTTTTTTGGTGCCTTCACTAAATGGAATATGTGATTCGAATCTCTGTCACCTAAATGAACCGAGTGTTGGTGGATTACACTTTTAGTGTCTCTCTCTTAGTTGGCCACTGTGACAGACGAGAGTTTCTGTAATTGTTGTCATCCCTTATGCAATGTGGTATGAACCATAAAGATATAAGAAAGGTATGTAATGATTACAACATTGTGCTGTCTCACATATGTAGCTTCTGTGAACAAAATCAAGGAGTATTAAAGGGTGATGAATGAGGAATTGTAACCAGCAATGTTGTAGGTTGTAAATAAGTGCAACCCTTGCATTAGCTGAGTGCGGGTTTAACCCTTATCATGCAGTATATGTATGCTGTCTCGTGACGGTAGTAGTTTGCACAAAGTTAATATACACTTTTTTTTTTGACTGCGAGTTCCTGTCAGTGCAGTGTTTTTGATTGTGTTGGTGAGGGGCAGGTTGGGGATTTTTTGTATGAGGCGGTGAGGAGTTCACTTTGTTTTAAGATTTGATGTGCAAAGCACAATGTGACAATATTTCAAACCTGTCATACTTTTAGTAATTGCCATGTAAGCTGATATTACTTAAACTAGAACTTCCCAAAAGGTCTCGTGATGTCTCCTTTGCTTCTTGTGTTTCTTTGAGGTTAGCAGGAACTCTATACTGTTAACATAATTTAGTGTGATGTAAGCACGAAAATTTGTACCATTTCCATATTTGTAATTATAAATGCAGAAGAATGGTACGTATAAGATTTGTAGGTATGCCCGTGTTATTCGTCACGGTAATAGATTTCTCATGCCTTGATCGTGGCAGTGAAGGCTATGTATATCTGTAATGACGATGAGTTAAAATGCGTGCGCTTTTCTGTAACTAATTGTATGTACAGAAGAATGCAGTAGATCCTTCTGCAAGAGGTTGTTGTTGTACCGATCCCTTACGAAGTCCGCAACAAACCGACACCTGCGCGCCTGTTTTCAGTCTCATGCCCTTGTGCTGGTTTAGTTTAGTCCGTTATGGAGTGACCGGGTAAGCCTGAAAAGCGTAGGCGTATGGGACAGAATCGCTATTGCAAGATCTTGACGTGTCTCCATTGCTAGGTTTCACCGTTTTTTCACGATCGTTGTCCAAGTCTTATGGGGAGAGGGGCCATTTGAATGGCTGAACGAGGCCCGGAGGGCGCTGCCCTCCTGACCCACATTGCAGTTGTAGAAAATACCTTATCACACACGTTCCTGTTGATGGGTGATCGTAATTCAGTGGCGTGCGTCTAGGCAATCAAGCAGACATTCTGTGATGAGATGTTGAGAGAATTGCGAATAGTAGCAGCAGCAGCATCAGTTTATTGGCCTTGTCGCTGAGAGGAGCCAGGGTAGGTCAACAGTGTGCCTGTAATGAACTAAGCGTTGTATGTGCATCGAATTGGCCTGAGACAGGGTCCAGTGGCGTGTTTGGTGGTCGCAGTTAGCTCGAAGGGGACAGAGAGTTATTCATGAGAAACTGCTAATCGCATAGCAACTAAAAACCAGCCATTTCGTATGTAATTTGAAGATTCATTATCGCATTCACAAGTCTGCATTGTGTTAGGTCTTCCAATGGGGGCATTTGGTACATTTTCCGACTGAAATTCTGTATGCTCTTCTTTCTCCCGTACGTGCTACATGCAACGGCCGTCTCATTACCGTAATACCTAGCGAAGACTATAGATTATGAAACTCATGCATTTATTTCCAGCCTCTTCGAGGATTTTGAAGAGAATGTTATTGCCGGCTTATTGTCGGCACTGTGTTACGTACGTACAGTTTTAGTACGGTGTAAGCGAAGAAGTTTCCAAGGACATAATGGAACAGCAACACAGTTAAAATGTGTTTTAATCCACATTGCTAATCACCAACATGTTTCGGTCGTATTCACAACCATCATCAAGTTATCTTAAAGAATACCAATAAAACATGCAGTAAGCTGTTAATGTGTTTAGGTGAAACAGCTTGGTTTAATGGTTAATATCTTAGGTACTTCCTGTTATAATACAAATTAGGTTTATGTACTGATAAAACAGTCAAAGTTCACAATAGTTTATACAGATTAACGACTTTGTGTTTTATTAGAATTTTTTTAAGATATCCAAATGATGGTCGTGAGTACGACCAGAACATATTGGTGATTAGCAATATTGAATAAAAATACTTTTTAACAAAGTGTGTTTGTGGGGTGTCTACATATATTATAAGTTAATGCACGGGTTTGGATCATATAAAAAAAGCAACGCAACCTGTTCACACATCTTGACTATAGGAAATCTCATGACTGCGTAGCTGCTTCGGGGGCGGGGAGCAGTTATAAACGGCGTAATATTTTTAAACATAATTGTAAAAGCCGATTTTGAAAATGAGAAATTTCGGGCATTTGGGTATCTTAGATGCTGAGCCACCGTAATATACATACATTTTAATGACCCCAACGTGAAACGTTTCGTTATAACTTCCGCCCTAACCCGGAGAAGAATCTTACATGTGTAATTTCACACGTTGCTCACCGTCTGGGAACCTTAGAGGCCATTAATCATCCTGGTTGCCTCACTTTCAACCTCTTACCTTTCTCGTTAGCCCTCTTCCTTTCTGTGGTTCTGACTAACGACTTTTCTGGTTCCTGTCTTTGTGACTGATCCGTTTCTCTCAGATCACTTCATCGGCATCCAGAATTTAATTTAATCGCCCCGAAGATTGAAGCAGGTTTTTTTTTTGGGGGGGGGGGGGCCCCCGGGATGTTGTATTTAACCTTCAAGGGGGCAAAAAAAAAGATAACGGATCTAAGAAAGTCTTTTTTTTTGAATTTCCCCCTAAAACATTTGGACGCCTCCCAAACC
>Ga0136643_10004125_pt1 | contig 19889 bp, 12 predicted proteins | sample TergutLab28metaG_FD_96883 | JGI IMG/M metagenome (GOLD analysis project Ga0136643, IMG submission 96883) | Labiotermes labralis P1 segment gut microbial communities from Petit-Saut dam, French Guiana - Lab288 P1 (version 3) (version 3) | ecosystem: Host-associated > Arthropoda: Insects >...
AGGTAGGGCAAAAAGGGTAGTGCTCCCCTTATTTTTAACCCTGGAACCAGGCCAAGGTGAGTAGGCAACATCATGCCCCAGGCCGCTTACCCCCCCCCCCCCCCCCCCCAACAACAGAATCCTGGTACCTCTTGAACAGGAGACTAGGTGGGCCCCAGTGCCAGTCTTGACATTATGATAAAGAGAAAAATTTCTTTCCCCTGCCTGGATTTGAATCCCAGATCATCCACAGCCTACTCACTAATAACCACTGTATAACATACACAAAAACAGAAGAGGAAGCCTTAGCTCTTTGTGTATGAAGGTTATATGAGAGACACCTTGATAAGCAACATACCAGGCTTTTCATACAGTACTTGGAAAGGTTCAATCAGTTTATGATTCACACATTCCACAACTGCCATCTTTGCCTTCTTTGCATCTTCAAAGCTTCTAAGATTGAAGGGCATGGAACCATGTTTGTGGGTAACTTCACTGTAGAACATTCGTGAAGCCTTCAGTTTCAGCTGGTATGCCTCATCTGTTTTCTTGTAGATAGTAACTCGGGTATCTTGTTCACGACCCTGCAAAAATAATTCACTCTTACACTTTTCACACTGAGGGGCTGCAATAGCTCAATTTGTAGTGATTACACTACAAGTTGGACAATAGTTCAATTGCTATTAACACCACACCATGAGTTGAACAACTGTATAGCAACTACATACAAGTTGGACAATAGCTCAGCTGGTAAAGTAACTACCCTACAAGTTGGATGGCTACTTAAACATGTAACTAAGCAGTGTTTTCAACCACAAAGTAATAGTAACAGTGGTGGTGGTGGTGGTGGTGTGGTAGAAGCAGAGGGAAAGAGGAGAAACAAAGAAGTACTTCATATGAACAGTCAGTTGTGTTATGGTTACATTTACAGATGTACGCTTGCATATTTAGTCATGGTGTTCCTATTTTATGAACCAAGAAATGCACAATATTTCATGTTAACACTTTTTCTACTTATTACACTCTTACATATTTCATTGTTTAAGCATCATAATCAGGGAGTCACTCTGTATACTAAAGTTACCAAATATATTAAAGAGATATCAACTCATATATACATATATATATATAGATGTCACAATAAGATAAAACATCAAATGGTATTATACAGCAAGCTGCTTACAATTCTAAAAGTTTTTCTTAATTGCAATCAGTGTGCAATAAATGCTTTATATACAATCATCAGTACCTGGATCTGTGTCCCCTGGGGACCCAATCCCTGACTGTGAACCTTCCTACTTGAAGGCATGCTAGACACGTTACACACAATCTCAAGATTAATCACACTGTCTATATTCACTACGTAGTTTCCATTTTAGTTCTACAAATATTAATGAAATCAAAACATGTTTAACATTAAATTTCTGTCACAAGCCTTCCGCAGGATGCAGGGCACTACTACTTGACTGTTAAAGAGATATTTGGAACTGGAATGTCTCAGCAACAGTTGAGGTGATTTTATGCACAGTCTGCTCTATAACACATGCAACAAGAACATGGACAGGACTCCAGAACCACCAGTGGGCTCTTCAGACCACTTGACACAATTCACTCATCAAAAGATATGCAGAGCGAATCAGTAGGAGTGGACATAAAAACATAAGATGACAGGTGACAGGGGGAAAGTGCAGACCATGAAATTGTTTATCATAAAATATCAAGGTGGAAACACGAACATCTGAAGCAACTAACAGACGCTTACAACAGCACAGTACACAGTTTCAGTGAGTCACATTGTGCTAATGGCACTGCTTCTGAAGATTCAGGTCTTCCAGAACATAACACAGTCACTGGGTGAGTGGTTCCCAATGACACAGCTTCATATCCTGGGATAACCTGAATCCTCCACAAGTCACATTACTTCCAACATAAAACTTACCACTCCATCACCCGTGCTGACAAGAACATCCATGGCATAAACCTCATGTGTTGCGAATTCAAATTTCTCATGTTCTTTTTTCTGTGCATCACTTGGATTCTGAATTATGGTCTTCTCACCATCAATCTTGAACTGTTTCAGTTGGTGACTCAGCATCCCTTCAATGGGCTTGCATTTAAATGACTCGCATACTTTTTGTACCGTGTCTGTCACTGCGTAAGTCTGCAAATAAAATGGTTTCCTACTTTGTTAAATCAGTTATTCTGTGGAAGGTTTACTGTACCATGATGTCAGTAGCTCAACCTACACAATGTCCAGCGCAAACAAGCTGGGATGCTAAAGTGTCATATTCTTGCTATGTGTTTTGACACATACTGACACCTTCCAGCAGAGCATAAGCAAATGCCACTATTGCTAAGAATAAAAATATATGAAAACTGGTTAAGAAGGCACTTGTAAACGCACACTTCACCAGTCTAGTGTTTGTACTGCTAAAATTAAGAATTCCACTCTGTCATAAAACAGTTTTTGAGTGGTGATGTCAGGCTAATATAGGTACGAAACCCGACGTTACACGTTTGCTGAACTTACACATGCAGACAAATGAACAGATATATCTCTTAAGAAATAAGTTGCAATTAAATCAGTAACAGCATGACTAAATAGTACATCAAGAACTCTTACAGAAACAACAAGCTAATATATTCGAACTGTTGTCTTGTGGTTATGACACTGAGTAATGTGGTGTGTGACTAACAACATTTCAGACTAAGTTACTGTTGCCACACCCACTCTGATGACACAAGCAGCATGTTTATCCATAAGTCTGTAACCACCTACTAGACATCATAATCCAGACAATAATCACCACCATCATGTAAACCTCAGAATTCAACAGGCTGATATGTGGCCTATAATACTATAATCCAGTACCTTACATCATCAGTTCATACATTTGAGGCATACTCACTTCATTATCTGGCTTCAAGAGGCGCAGGGCTGCCTGTGAGGCATAATGTGCAGCAAGTACAACATCCGCCCGTCGCCCCGTCACTTTAGCTTCACTGGTGGCCCCAAGAACTATGGTATGGGCCACTACAGCTATGAAACCATCCACATGTGCACCCAGATCTCTGTATAGCATATTACACATGACCAAAATGTTAATTATACGTACCTAATTGAGATTAGGACATTGTCTACTAGCAACAACTTAACATACTAAACTAAACTCCGTGGCCTTAGTCCGCACGCGAACTATACTGACAGAGCGGCCGCCGCCGGTCGGCGAAGTTAGTGCCTACTTTTGCGGATAGAGGGGTGTCGCGTGGTCAGCGCAACGGGTCCCCACAGCCATTAATCTCTGTTTTCTAGACCTGGAGCCGCTACTTTTATCATTCAAGTAGCTCCTCAATTCACCTCATGAGGCTGAGTGGACCCCGTTCCAGACCCACTACTACTCAGAAAATCTGGTAGCACCAGGGATCGAACCCGGGACCTCTGTATCTGTAGCCAGAAACTCTGACCACTAGACCACAGAGGCGGTCCAACTTAACATACAGTATATTGAAATGTGTGCTTCAATCATTTTAAGCACTATAGTTTCAAAGCTTCCTTTTCCTGAAAAGTACAGCTTCAAACACTACAAAGCCTCTGTCTGATAGTACAAATATGTAAGCAGCAACTGTGAACTGTTGTATGAAGAGGTACGACATAATTTAACTTCTCTAGGCTCCTGGTTCTACACAGCCAACATATTTTCAGTTACAAGTATTGAAAAACTGCAGCTTTGTTGTAACCAAGTGTTGTGGTATGAGAAGAGGAAAATGGCATATTGTTGGGGATCACCAAATGCTCATGCGGTAACAAGTCTCTGACAAAAATTTATTATATAACTAGTCCACCAGCTTCAATTCATCATGAGTACATGTTTATCAGTCAATATGGTAAAAAAATGGCTTATCATATGAACAGCACCCACTGATCAATCAGATGGCTCAATCCAGTGAGGTGTGACTGCAGATGATGCATGCGACATTGTGCAGTGACAACAATCAGGGAGACAAGTAAATTTAAATGTTATTACAGCAGTGCCTGAATACACCACTAAACTGCTGCACGCAAGACGCATTACTTTACTATAAATGCAGAGATATACCTTAATTTCAAATGCTCGTTCACAAGGATTTGCTTTAAGATTTAGAAATCTGCCCTTTCTGTGAAGAGGTAAGCTTCACTTACACTTTCACAACATCCTCATCCTTGAGAGTGTAGTCTGCCTCACTAGGGACTGGCGAGAAGTGACAAATACAATTGTTCACTGACACACAAGTTGGAAATGCAATACCTGCAAATAAGAAAAACTTCTGTAACCATAATGCATGACACTGCATATGTTCTGATGCAGTTCATCTTACATGCTCTCCTATCATCTCACTGCACATAACACACTTTCACAACTATTAAATAAAAACAACTAATGTCAAACAGTATAGTTTGTTACTTCATACTTCACTCACAAACACCCCAAAGAGTTGTATATATAATTACCGCAATATTTAATGGGGAAAATAGTACAAGCCTGAAAGGATGACCTACTAATAGTGTTAAGTATAATAAAACAATCTTGGAAGTTATGTGCATTGTCATTAAACAAAGAATTTGTACAAAATTACACTAATGCCACTTCAGATGCACAAACCAAAACCTAACAATGTAGTTTACTGAGACCCATGGCAAGATCAAATGTAAGAGCTGCACAAAACTAGCAATGGAAAATGAATCACGTGCCTCCCATCCTTAAGGGATCATTCAGACAAATGCTTGGGACACATGAGTACCAACAAAAGTGTTTTTTGCTTGTTTACAGACTCAAAAAAAAAAACTTTGCTTCATCAGAGACTAACAGAAAGAGAAGCAAAAGTCCTACAGGAGGGCAGACTGCTGAAAAAGGAAATTAAATACCCTACTGAGACCTAGGCTTTTTTACATTCAAGCTTAAACCTTAAAAACCTCACTTTATTACACAGGAGGACAACCCCCTTAATTCACACCACATCTTGGTCTGCTGGCACACAAACACAAATCATAATCTTGCCTTCTATACAGAAACATCCCAATAACTACTATTTTTTACAATAAGTGTGACGGAATATTACACATCAGTGTGCAGGTGGCTTACCTTTCTTCAATTCTTTCTCCTTTTTGAAGACTTTTGAGGTCTCTTCCGTCAATAACCCATCTCCGAATTCGCAGATTTCACGCACTGAGGCACCGACAACACACTTATCAACTACTTGCTTCAAAACTCCTGGAAACAGAGAAAATCAAAGACTCAGACTAAAAATGTATTTCTTGAAGTACCGAAACTGTAAGACAAACACAACCACACCACAATATCTAATTTAAGTTGGTGGTATTATGTGGATACCATACAATATGTCACTTCACATTCTGGTCACTAAAAGTAATCTTATTTCATTAAAAATATAAAACAAAGCGTTCTCCCAAACAAATGGGCCTGTACACATGGCACAAACCACTGGTGCCGACAAGCCATTCCATATGTGCCGTACATGCAACATTCAACCACGGGCCTTGTAGGCACTATAAATGGATGTATATATTAATTGTGAACCCTCTTATGAGTTACTTACGGTTTACTATGTCACCAGCCATTTTATACTTGGTAACAACCAAGTCCTCAGCGATTGTTTTTTCTGAATCTTCCTTGTCCGCCATCTCTTCGCCTTTGCCGTTCTATGTGATCACGTGACATCACAGAAGCGGGAAGTCAATGGCACTGACGGAAAAGCGGTTGGGCATGAGCATCCATGGTCAAGAATCAAATTGTCGCATCGAGCGCAATAAAAAGCCGTCGATTATGCGCACAAAACGCAATAAATGCGCAAATGAACATATGGCCAAATAATGTTTTAATTAAATAACTTGTCACAATAATCAAATGGCAAAAAAAAAAATACTGTACTGTAAATTAACATTCGTTAGTCTTTGTACATACTGGAAAATTGTATCTATTATTAATGTAAATTATGACAATAAGAGCACATCACAATTGCGTGTTTTAAAGTTTTCGGTGCGGAGTTCCCAAGGAATCCGTACTTCCGGGATATAACGTTGTATCGCTAGTAAGCTGACCTAGACTTTTCGAAGAAACATGAGACCTTCATTTTGACCCTTGATGATGAAGGCAGTATATTACTTCGAAACACTGAGACCTGATTACGCAGTGACGAAGCTTCACATGCCAGAATAACGGAATCCTCTACATCAACCTACCAAAAAGGTAACAATTGATTACCACAACCCCCAAGATCTTGCAATCGAATTCGGTCATTTACAAGAGGATATTTAAATGTAAATGGACTTGTCAGTAGTACAGACGTTCCCCATTAGACTACCTCGTATTTGCCCTGACAATGTTATGTTAAAACGGGAATAAAAACAATTAGGAAAATCACAACGTGAATACTGCGACTCTTCTCCGCTAATGAGGTGATATTATCAAATGGTCTTCAAGTCAAAAAGCCCGGTCATTTTTTAAAAGGGTAGCTTTTTGAAGTACAAATTGTAGCTATGCTTTACTTGTAATAGAGTCTCCTGATGGTTGAATTCAGCCGAAACATGTTGAGATGTTATGCTGTGTTTTATTGCATAGGTAGTTCCTGGCGTTGCAAAGTATCTCAGTTGGTTCATTGTCAGGGTCAAGCTGGGGACAACTTAAGACCCAAAACATGAAGGCACTGTATTCCTTCAGCACAGACTGCTTGAAACCCTGAATATGAAGGCATTATGATCCTTTGAAATGTTGGGAAGTCTTTACCTAGCGACATGGCATAACATCCCAGGAGACCTGAATGTTTGGCAACACTGCAAGAACCTAAAATCCCACAAAGTGACCACAGTAGTGGGTGGCAGGGCTAATTCATACTGTTAACGTCTTCATCAGTGTTATTTGGAACAACCACAAGCAACTCAAATGTGAAGGTGCCAGGAACACACATGGAGACAGCACATTTGGATATGAATCTTGTTTTATAATACTATGGCTACTGTTGAGGCAGTGTTGTATGGAGTGCAGTCAACAGCAATATGAGATAAGCAGTGTTGACCTATTCTAAGGTACAGATGGGCCCACTACACATGGTCATAGTAAGTGTGGTTTCATAAAAATTAATTTTAAAAAATAGTTTCTTGCCAAAAATTTCAATGCACAACATATGCAGAAACAGCTCTAGTTTTGGTTTCCTCTGAACAGTGCTTGAGTTTAGTTTATCATGCACCCTGTATCTAATATAAAGTTAAAGGTGAAGTTCAACCTAGAACAGGCCATGAAGGCCCAGAGGCAGAGTAGCAGTGTAGTACTACTGATTCTTTAGCCTTGGCACTAGACGGGGGTAGGTGGTTAACGCCACCCCTGAGCTGTTTTTAACCCTGGGAAAGAGATCCAGTACCCATTGTACAGGCAGCTGTGTGGGCCCCAGGGCAGGTCTGGGCAAGTGCAGAAAACTTGTCTGTCATTGGGACTTGGTCCCTGGACCATCCAGCCTGTAATGAGTAGGTGTACCGACTATACTATCCTGGCCCATCAGTGTCTAATATTATGAATATACAGATTGACAAAATAATGGAAACTGTCATGAAAGATACACACGTCTTTATTAATACTGAGTTGGACCACCATCTGCCTGTAATATGGCCTATTTCTCTCTTGGAATAGACTCAGGTAAGTTCTGAACAGTCACCAGGGGAATATTGTCCCATTCTTCATGATGAACATCTTGTTGCTTGAGAGATGATGGAGAAGGGAATCTGCTTCTCACTCTACTCTCCAAAACTGAATAAGGTGGTTCGATGATATTCAAGTCTGTCGATTGTGCTGGCCAGGGAAGATGTTGAAGTGCATCTTCATGCTCTTCAAACCAAGACTGAACACTTTCTGGCTGTGAGTATGGGCGAACTGCCATCTTGAAAAAGTGCATCGTTAGGAAACATCCAGAACATAGGATGCACCTGGTTACCTAAAATGTGCATGCGGTCACTGGCAGTAATTTGACCACGCAGAGCAATTAGAGGGACAGCAGAATACCAAGATATTGCTACCCAAACCACCACAGATCTGTGTCCATGTTTCATAATTCTAAAATGGCATTCAGGATTGTAGGCTTCCATGGGCGTTCAGCCTGACGTTGGGAACAGCAAGAAGGATGACTCGTCTGACCATATTACGTATTTCCCATCATCAGACATCCAGATTTTTATCATCACACCACGCTTTTTGCCTTTTAGCGTTGTTTTCAGAAATCAGAGGTTTAGCAATCTCAGCCCTATCGTGGACATTGGGTTTGTGAAGCTCTCATCGGACTGTTTGTGTGGAAACAGGGTCTTCAGGACAGGTATTGAGTTCTGCTGTCACCTTTGCTGCAGCAGTTTTATAACTTATAGACACAATCCTCTTCAGATTACGGCGATCCCGTTCACTTAGTTCTGGTTTTCAGGCACTATTCCTCTCAGCTGCTGATGTCTTCCCATGATGTGTGTATGCTGTCACAACCTTGGGAACTGCTGCTCTGGTTACAGCTAATGTAGTGGTCGTTTTGGTTACAGGTGCTGCAGCTACACACACACCAACAATCTGTCCTCTTTGAAAATCTGACAAGTGTCCCATTTTGCAGTACTTTAATACAAACTGTTACTCAACACAATCTGTAATGCACTGACACTGGCACTACACAGCATAAACAAACAAAAGAATAACGAAAGATACAACTAATGTTCTTTCAGTGCAGCCAGCATCAACAGTTTTATTTCTATATAGTCTAGCGTTTCCATTATTTTGTCCAACCCCTGTAAGAAATCAATTTTACCCAGTTTTTCTCTTCAGCATGTGACACTCTATCTTGGAGGAACAGGGTGGGATGGACAGACACAGATGGTTTTCTGCTATATATATATATATAGTTTTATATAATGCATATAATTAACAAACAATTTAAATTTATTTCACCAATTAGACTTTGCTGCAGGATGTGTAAAGATGTTTATGAAATGCTCCTTTCCTTCAGCTGACAGTACGATCTGGGCCACAGCATTAAACTGTTACTCTGGCCCAGAAGCTCATGCAAGTTTGTCAGGTGCTTCGTCAGATCCACAATGGAGTGACACTTAATCTGGTAGCCATGTAATGAGATACAAGACATCAGTGAGCTGGTTCATGTGAAGTATCCCCATCATCCAGCCAGCAGCCACAAGATGGTGTGGTTTGTGTCTGGACACTCCATCCAGCCATGCTGTGTCCCCTGTTACCACATGCTCCCTGCAACTGACCATATCATACATTGGCATAAATTGCCAGTAGTTCCAATTTCTGGTCTGAACCCTGGTAGCTGTCATGACTGGCACCTACCTCACCTCATATTCCATGGGTTTTATTCAATTTTGATGCCCAGTAGCCTAGCAGAAGTGATATCTGCATTTGAGAAGGCTTAACTGCAGCTATTGTAAGCCTAGGTACAGAATTCTGAATTAGAGGTTGTCTTCATGCTGTGTCAGTATTTGCATCCTGTCAGTGAAGTGTCAGTACCAGTGGGGTACAGCAGTGAGTGCATTTTTACAGCCATTGTAATGTGATGGTGAAACCATCTGCTGTCGACTTCTTAAAAACGGAAGACTTCTGAGATGTGACGCTGTGTATTGGGGTGAGTAATTCACAGCATTTCAAAGGGCCATGCTGTCTCCATCTTACGAGCCAAACAGTCCAGGAAGGATTCTTCCTCTTCTTTGACTGCTGAAGGCCTTATGACACTTTATAATGCTGGGAACTGCTTACCCAGTGACACAGCATTACATCCCAGAAGACTACAGCCTTCAGAAATGCTCCTGTGAGAACCACAAATCTTGCACCTGATTTCCGGTTGTCTAGTCAAATCCAGTCATTTATCAATAAAGCTACCATGGCTCCTTAAGAGTTAAACTGAAAATGAAAATGAAAAATTAAATACCTTAAGAGTTAAACTGAAATTGAAAATTAAAAATTAAATACCTTAAGAGTTAAACTGAAATTGAAAATGAAAAATTAAATAAGCAATCTTAACACAACTTAGTTAATAGTAATAAACAATCTTTCCACAACTTAATATAGTAATAAACCACTCACAAGGGCATTGGGTAAGTCCCAACAAGCTGTCCATCTGATGAGTCAACAACAGCCAGCTGGGAATTTCGTAGGCAGCTCTCCCACATTGCTACCAACATGTATCTTTTACCACTAGCCAACAGGACTATGTCTCTACAGTCAATCTTGAAACACTTGACCTGTGCTGAAGATAACAGGTCTTGCATCACGACTGCTCCATCCTGAACATATATAATGTGCTTTCCCTGCACAAGGAACCTCCTCATAGAGACTCTGTTATCTACTGGGATGCAGAAGTCAGTGGCTTGAATTGTACTGATGTCATCATACAATGACTTGTGCTCAACTGGCCATGAGTACAGATGGATGCTGCTTTGGTCTGCAGCAAGCAGGGCATTTCTGTGTTCATACACTGAATTGTGGTTCCCAGCAGGCATCAAGGTAACCTGAGCCACACACCCACAGGCAGGTAAGGTCTCTAGCAACTGTCCGGATCCCAGACACCATAGCTTTATTGTTCTGCAACACAAGAACAAGACTGCTGACTCATCCTGACATCAGCAGTAATTGCAGTGCTTTTTCCTGAGATGTCAAAACATGTTCATAATTTTTATAACAAAGACAAAGGAAGAGGATGTCCTTACTAACCCACAGTAACACTTTTCATGTATTTTTATTTTAGTGTTTTAAAAAAGGAAGTACCCCATACCGTTTCATATTGTCATGTCGCTTTTCTTCATTACATATCAGATAAGAAAGGACTGAATAACAGTTTTGTCACCATCAAAAATGTCATAACTAACTCCAGTCACAGTCACAGTACAGCACAGTCATTCTGCACAAGCTAATATTTCCTGCGATGGACAAGAAATTCTTAACATTTTTAGAACCTGGATGTTCATGTGTTCACAACAGTATGACACTGTCGCCTATTCTGAGCCAGTCAAATCTGGTCTAAAAACTTTCATTCTGTTTCTTTAGAATCCATAATAAAATTATTAAAATTTTCCCACCAAAACTTGCATGCGTTTCTCTTCTTTCCTGTACATTCCACATGCCCCTCCTATCTCATTCTCCTTGATTTGATCACCCAAACAATATTTGGTAAGGCATATAGATTGTAAAGATGCTCCCCGTACTTAGTGTTCTCCAGTCACCTGGTATTTCCTCCCTATTGGTCTAAATATTGTCTTCAATAGCCCATTTTTTAACATTCTCAACCTGTATTGCATCCTTAACACAAGAATTACATTTCATACCCACAAAAAACAGGCATAATTATGCTTTTGAGTATTTAAACCTTTATATTTATAAAGAGAGAGAGAGACAAAAGAAAGAGATTCAGAACCAAATGGTAACAAACATTCCCCAAATTTCATGTTCCTTAATTCTTCTTGAAGTAAAGTTTCATTCGTTTGTGTCATCCCCAAATATTTGAACTTTGCCGCATTTTGAAAGTATTTATTACCAATCTTTGTGGTATGATTTTGTCATTAATTCTGCTGACAGGACATGAAAATATATCTAGTTTCACTTCTAGACCACCCTCCTTGCTAGCTACTAACAGAGCTCGTTTCAAACATTTGTAACAGGCTATGACCTACACTCCCTGTTCTAATGATATGGTGCCAAAGCACAGGCACAACATTGAGCCATCACAGACTGAGCAATTCAGTCCACCAAATCATATTAAGAATAGACAAATAATTCAGTTTGTATTGGAATTTTTTAATTCCAGAGCTTGTAGCTATGAAGATTTCTTTTTCATTGAAGATTCATGACTTGTGGAATGTGATGCTTTATTGTTGGGTGAGTGGTTAACAGTGTTTCACAGAAACACTGTTTATATTCAAGGGTGAAGCAGTTCCAGATGTAGGCACCACATCCCTTTAAAACACCGGGAGTCATTCTCCTAACAACACAGCATCACACCCCAGAAGACCTGAAACATCAGCAACACTGCCCACAAAATCTCATACCACACTTTCATTTTATTATTTCTCTAACACCGTAGAAATTTCTGCTGTATTTTAAAGCATTGGTCACCTTTGTTACACATTCTGTCACTTTTGATTTTGTAACAGCTTATGAGGAGAGTACAATTACTATATGTACATCACCCTTTCATACTTTCTTCAGGGAAATGAGAGTGAAATGGCAATCAGGTATGCTAAATTTTGTAACTTAAAACACCACACTTCCAGTTACAGTAAGACACAGTGTCATGACCCATCATTTAAAAGTTCATGCACTTACATTACCCAGTTATTTCCTTACTACAGACTGTGTGTCACAAGTATGTTGTGTGTTGGGGTCCCTTGCACAGGGGCACTGGGCTAACCTGTCATGAGAGCCACTACACAACAGATTGATCTGTGGAGCAATGCTGAGACACACTACGTTGTCTGTGTGCCCATAGTACTGCTGCAGGAAGTTCGGTCTGATGTCAGGCTCTTTCAGCAACCAGGTGGTTATGGCTCCATCATAATGACCAACTCCCAAAACCTGGCCATCTTGTGACACACTCAGGTGAAAAACTTCATGTGGCACTTCGAACGCTGTGGCAGGTTTCAAGTCCTCCACTGTCCACACTCGGATATGCTTGTGGATACCTGACAGTTAGACAAACAGACAGCCTTCAGTATGATTAAGATCTGTTATTCTGAAGGGACACAAGAGATTGAATGTATTAAAGACAGTGACAAGGAGAACGCTTTTTAAGAGACTGAGACTAACCGTTGTACAGTACACATGAATATGAGGCAAACAAAAACTTCAACAATTTTCTGCTAGCTAATTTATTGCATGTGGGTGTGGAAGAGCTTTGTTATTTTTCAGATCATTTTTAATGTCATTTTTATGTTGAAATTTCTACCAGATACAGCACAAGTTTCTGTGAATGCTGAACACTTGCTGTGTCTGCACAGTCTAAATTTTGTTGAGATTGTAAGGTTTTCATTTGACTGAAATGATGATGATGGTAATCACAATTTTAACAATTTTCAAAAGACATTCTTAAGAACTGTGTCACATCTACAGCCACATTAGCTTGCAAAACTAAATGCAATTTTATCCATGTTACCACCCGTGCACACAACAATTACACATCCAAAACAAACCATGTCTCTACAGTATATGCTGTTGCAGCCATTCTACTGTTACAATTTATGCCACATGTAAAGACATTTCCAATGACAAACATTTCATACTTCCACATCAGCACTTTCCACAGTACGTGTGAAGTGTTCAGTATGGCTGTTTTCTGCAGCTCCTTAATTTCGTGCTTTCCCTGTACGTTGCTCAGGTATTGTCCGAGTGATTTTGATATGGTTCCATTTACCCCTATTATTACTGGTATCACTTTTGTTTTTACATTCCACATGCACTGTAGTTCTGTCTCACGGTTTTATATTTTAGAATCTTCTCAGCTTCTTTCTTGATCACATCATCATCATCATCATTATTCACATTCCTTATTTCACAGCAGTTACCTGGTTCTCAGAAGAGTAGAGGCCTCTGACCAAACACTTCTTATTCACTCTTCTGCCAAAAACTTTCTGACTATATGGCATGTATTATTATTAGTTATTATATCATCATCATAATCATCATATCTGAAATTTTAAACTTATTCTCATCTCTTAGCTATCAGGTGGCAGTCTTCTGGCAAGTTCAGATCTCTACAAGAGATCAAAGTGCTTTGCCCCAGCACTTTACAAATGATGTCACTATTGTTGTTGTTACTACTACTACTACTACTACTACTACTTATTATCACCTTTATGCATGGTATTTACAATTTTATACCTGAAACAAACCATGCTTATGGGGTATACAGTGTTGCAGCTATTCTGCAATTACAATTTATGGTACATGTAATGCTATTTCAAATATGATATATGTTTTGTACTTTTACTTTAGCACTTCCTACAGTATGTGTGCAGTGCCCAATATGGCTGTTCTTTGTAGTTCCTTGATTTTGTGCTTTCCTGGTATGCTGCTCAGGTACAGTCTGAATGGTTTGGGGATAATTTCCACTTGCCCCTATTATTACTGGTATATTATTATTAACTGTTGTTGTTGAGGGGAAGGTGGAAGTGGAGGAGGAGAAGTATTGATTTGTTACGTTCACCTGCCAGAATGCATCCATTCCAGAATGCCACATCTCTGACATCTGAGCAGTGGAAGGATTTTGGTGCAAAGTTTTTGTGTTGAAAGGCTGTCCCATTCTTGAGACGCTGAAGCAGTCGTAGGCATGTCAAATAATGGAACTTCCAGTCTGTCGCATGGGGCCCAAACCCCTCCCGCAGGCTCACCTGGTGCCACACCACCTGCAGTCCAGAGATGATCCTGCAAGAGTAGTCAGCTGCATTCTCAATGTGTTTAGTAGTGAATATTCAGCACTGTTACCAGACAGTCAATACTCTCAGAGCTCTGTTAGGAACTAGACATGCAACTGAATGTCAGTGCATGAACACATCTGTACAAACCCCATGTGTCAGCAATCGAGTGATGATGTCAAGAATGAACGGATCTACACCAGCTCTTTTCCCATATGCCTTCATGTTATTCACAGGGACAACTCTACCCTACTGACATTTCAGATTCTCACAGCTGCAGTGCTGAAGACTGCAGTCTTCCAGGATGTGATGACATGTCACTGTGCAGGCAGCTACTTACTTCAGACCAAAAGTAGTGCTTTTAAAATGCTCTGACAACTGGCCCATTAACACAGTGTCACAACAGTATTGCCTTTAACACACTCTGACAGCTGGCCCAGTAACAGCGTCACATCCCAAAAAAGAGGAATATTCAACTTTATCTTTGTGTTTAACCTCAGGTTAGCAGCATAAAAAAAGTTGCTACATTTGTCTTCAGAGACTGGAAAATGCAATCTGACAGGTATACTGTCATTTGACATTTTATATATAAATTGATGTCAGTAAAAGTGCAATTGCTTCAGTGTTTCAGCACCATATCAAGAAGGGTATGGTGGAACAGAGGTAAAGCTTCTCCCATTTTTGACCACTACATGGAGGTGAGTAGTGACCTTCAAGCTTTAGCAGTATCTTAGTGTCAACAGCGTAACAGACTGAAAGCATAACCTTTTTATAACACAAATTATTTTCACAAAATCCTTTTTGTTATAGACAAAAGAATTATGGAAAGAATACTCTACTTGTTTCAAAATAAACACCAACAAGATGACACTTATGGACTATCCTTTATTTCACGGTTAGTCGTACTTTACTCTACATGTTTCGAGCTTCAGCAAGCTCATCATCAGGAGTTCACTTTTTCTACACTGTACAGGCAGTCTCTGGCATACTGTATAATCTTTTGTTGTATTCCACCCGTTCTCCTACGTGTTCTGTTCTGTTCCCGACAGAACACGTAGGAGAACGGGTGGAATACAACAAAAGATTATACAGTATGCCAGAGACTGCCTGTACAGTGCAGAAAAAGTGAACTCCTGATGATGAGCTCGCTGAAGCTCGAAACATGTACAGTAAAAGACGACTAACCGTGAAATAAAGGATAGTCCATTAAGTGTCATCTTGTTGGTGTTCATTTTGGAACAATTGTAATGATGCACAGAACCATGAATGAAAATATATATATATATATATATATATATATATATATATATACACACTAATTTTTCAAACTGTAGAAGACCTCTCAAATTTACAAATAAAAGGTACCTCATTTATTAAGGACCATGTAAGATATTGAAATAATATGAAGCAAAGGAAACACAAAGCAAGAACCCCAAAAAGTAAGAGAGTGACAGATTGAAGAGTAAACAATATTTGTTGTTGTTGAGCCAAGATAGCTCAGTCGGTATACCGACTAGACCACCAAGGATTGGATATCCTAAAAATCGTGGTTCGATTCCCAGCAGGGGTACGATACGTTCTCCTCTCTGGGGCCCACCCAGCCTATAAGTCAACGTGGGTCTTTTTTCTCAAGGGGTAAAAAGACCAGGTCGTGTAATTGACAACTCACCTTCACGTAGTACCGAGACACAGGAACAATGCAGCTATACTTCTACCCCCACCGCCCCCTAATATGCCTGCACGGCAAGCACGAGGACGGCGTTAATGTTACTCTTACTTTTTAAGTGTCCTACACGGAAACCTACGCAACCGTTTCACACCGGCACGGACTATACCCTGCCACAGATTAATACTGGCGCCCCGCAGTCATTAGCACGGATTACTAGCACCTGTAGCTACCTACGCACCTGTGCCACGTCACAGAGACGCAACAGGCTCGCAGCAGTGACGGTCCATCCAGCAGGTTGCAGATCTTCTCTTGCAGCTCGGTCGGTAATGCCTGCAACATCCTGCTACTGTTCAGAAAGTAGAACTATGGTGACGCCCGAACATAACTTTAGTTCACAATAACAAACTGCGTCAGAACACTCCACCAAATGCATGTACATCTGACATGTGTGTTAGATTCTGACAGGGCCTTCACTTACACCTCGGTTGTTCACTTCTTTCCCTGTTTGTCTATGTTCGCCCTCACATTTCACTAGACAGAAGGCCACATTGCTGAAGGAAGGTTAATTGCCGAATTCGTAATTCTTACGGGCTTAACGATCCACACTTCGATTCCCGGAAGGGGGCAACAGATTAATATCTTTTACAGAGAGTCAAGATAGGCTCCGTTGTCCATCAGGCCTCCTATTCAGTAGGTTCTGGGAGTAACGTAACCCGGTGATAAAGCGGCCGGGACGTGAAACAGACCACTCACTTCAATCTAGAACAGAGGTTAAGAAGAAGTGTGCCTCCATGGCGCGAACAGGGACAGTTTTACCTTCACCTTTACTTAACCAAACGTTTTGTGACCGCTGTAAATTAACACGCAGTCCTTTTATTTACGAAACAAACCGCTGCCTGTAGCCATCCGCTTCACTTTAATCTAATTATCCTTAAAAAAACTGCAATGCTCGGACCACAGCAGACTGTCAGCAAGTTCAAAAACGTACTGCAAAAATAGGTGTGTTAAAATTAGAAGGCATGCTTCAAATAAAATATACCAACCAGCACACTAATGTTCTGTAAGAAAACATTGGTTCAAAATGACCATAACTGTAAGGCGAATGACACATTTAGCAATACGCCTACGTAGTACGAGACACAGGCATGCTTATTTGATGGCATAGCATTTTGTCAATCAACTGTTTAACCCTTAGCCTGCTAACGTGGAGAATATGGTGAGCTCCTAATAACGCCAGCAAATGGCAGATGGGATTTAACTCGGCTTTTAAAGGATTAAAGTCCAGTTGTTGTTATATGTATCGCCAGTTTAACCCTCACAAAATCCACGTTCTGCCCACACAGCTGTATTTATGTGTTTTGTGTGGATCTCAGAACAAAAAGCTATTATTTCCGTATACAACGTTAACTGACTGGTTTGTATAACGGAGACGGAATGTGTTTACTGCACGGTACGGACTGATCTTTATGTATTAAATTTCGTCCTTGCTGATCCCAGTGGCTGAGCAGTCTAAGGGGTGGGTTTGAGGCCGTTCGCTTGCTGGAATAGTGGGTTAGAATCCCGCCGGAGCATGGAAGTCTATCTCTTGGGAGTGTTGTGTGTGGTCAGATAGAGGTCTTTGCGTCGGGCTAATTGCTCGCACGCCCTTGGTGTGCCGGAGCGTGATCGCGAAGCCTCAATAATAAGCAGACCCTGGCCCACTAGGGGTTGTCGAGACATGGAATAACCAAACAAAATAAAGCAGTCTATAAAGCAGTGCTACTGGGACAGGTTTGTCTCCCAGTACTTCGGTTTTCCCCTGTCACTGTCACTCCACCATTGATCCAAACTCATCTTCATCTACATGTTGCTCTTACTAGAAGTACAATGGGTCGAAGCCTGGGAGGCTTCCTAAAAGCGATGCTGTCTCGTAGAAAAGTAAGCTCGCCTCTCTTCACCTGCCTACCCTCCTTCCCTAACTCCCCGTCCTTCTCCTCCTCCTCCTCCTCCTCCTCCTTCTTCTTCTTCTTCTTCCTCTTCTGGATCACTAGGAAGGGTTATGCAGCTGTAGTCGCTCCCCGCCATCTCACAAGAAACACAATCCCACCCCATTCACAGCGATCAGTTCCTGCCCTAACAATTTACAGCAGTAAAATGACGAATCCATACGGATAATCCAAAATAATGTCACAGAGAGTCTCCCAAGACATAGGAAATTTGACGACCTGGTAACAGGCATAAGCAGCGTGCAGTACAAAGACTCGACTCTCGAAAAAGCTCAATAAAATCGGAATATTAATAACTAATATTTTTACATATTCTGGATAGGCTGGAGAAAAACATGTAAATAGTAATTGACATTACTGTCTTTAAAGGCAACGCTTACATCGGCTGAAGAAATTATACGCCATGATTAAAAGTTTAATACAATTGTCACTTTGTAAATTGAGGGTGTGTGGGGGGGAGTGGAAGTATAAATCCACTCATTCGTAACCTCGCTACTAGATAAACGTAAGCGGGCAGCTTCACGATCCGGCCGCTTTAACCCCGAGAAAGAACTCCCGGTTACGAGCAAGTGGGAGGCACAAACGAAGGAAATGTTGAAAGAGTAATTGTCATGTAGTCTGTGTACAGTGCAAGGGAGATTCAAGGTTATTGTATTCAAGCAATTTTAAAATTTTTATAAAGGAATAGAAAACACACAGTGATTGAAAGTGTATACATACACACACGCACACATGTGTTTATGTATACACACATGTGTGCTTGTTTTTGACGTTCAGAGCATGAAACGTAAACTGTAAACAGACTGGGTCCAAAGTTTTATGTATATTCACAGACAGTATGCCGTGGAACATTTTAATATCGGAAATGATAAAGGCCTTACAAGAGCGGAACATGTAGCTACCTGCCTGATCACTTAATTATTAGGTGATCAGGCAGGTAGCAAGCTATGGCTGTGGCACGTGACTGTCTGAATCACTAAATCGCACAACGGATTGGTTCGAGTGAAGATAACACAGAGTTAAATCCAGCAGAGACGGATCTGCTGTACGGCAGTCTTGCTCAGAACGCTGCTGCAAGTGTGTATATCGGACAGACAGACAGACAGACTGCCGGATAGCACAGTCCTGCTGTAGGACGGCTTAAACACGTCAACTGTTGCAGCAAGTTATGTGCATGTAAAGCATTAATATGTCTACCAACAGATGTCTCTAGTGTGTGATGGAACAAGCTGCACAGATAGCACAACAACTAAACACAGAACAACAGCCTCAAAATGGCCATGCAATAACGCGTGTCACAAAATCAATAAGTACCAAAACAGAGTAAAAAATCAATAATGCGTTTTATTTCATTGTGCAAACACGGGAAATAGGAAGCCTTACTTTAGAAAATAGTCCTTTGCAGATTGCGGGCATAAAACCAATTTTGAAAGAGTAAACGCACGTTTTTTAAATCATGTTTACACACTCTAAATGTAATAATAGAATCTCGCTGCAGCCAGCATCTAGAGCCCCACAAATCGCACACAAACGTAGTTACATGCACATTGGTAGCGACAGACATGGATATCGAAGTTATGTTGAGTTGTTCAGAGAAACCTCTCGTCTCATCTTGGCTGCTAGAAATACCAACAATCAAATGCAATTGTGGGAAAATACTTTACTTCGTTACTACTTCAATAGAAACTAGAACGCTTGTAATGTTGAAATATAGGATATAAGGGGCAGTGATGCTGCACTTCGTACTGGGCTATGTTTTTAACAAATACAGCTAGCAACACAGTTTTGTGTGTGTGTGTGGTGTGTGTGTGTGTGTGGTGTG
>Ga0136643_10004126_pt1 | contig 19885 bp, 10 predicted proteins | sample TergutLab28metaG_FD_96883 | JGI IMG/M metagenome (GOLD analysis project Ga0136643, IMG submission 96883) | Labiotermes labralis P1 segment gut microbial communities from Petit-Saut dam, French Guiana - Lab288 P1 (version 3) (version 3) | ecosystem: Host-associated > Arthropoda: Insects >...
CCTCTAAAGTTGCATTTTATATATTTATTCAACAAATATAGGTACTGAATATTTTAAACATGGTATATACTCTCCGTTTTTTTCCTCTTCAAAATGCAGTTTGTTTCATAATTCTAACGTATTCGATTCCTGTATTATTCACATTTTATATACAGGGTGTGCTAAAATTAGAAAAATAATTCCGGCCCCAAAAGGTTAAGAAAGGGCCATGCAATAATACAGTAATTTTTTTAATTCTATGGCTTCCTATTTTGTTCTTCCAAACAAAATAACTTAGTTTCTTTATTTTCACAATATTCGAAACGCCTTTAACGGTCTACTTTGTGTGCATATAAACTACCCAGACATTATTTTTACAGGCAGCTTGCGCGAGCCGCAACGGTCACGTGAGCGAACCACTTTTTTACACCCCTGGTATATAATTTGACTTAACGAGATCGTTCTTAAGGAAACCACAAAATTTAAAATGTATTCCAAGCTACGGGGGTACGCGGTGGCGAAGTTGATTGAGGAACTGCGCTACAAATCGGAAGGTCGTGGATTCGATTCCCTATGATATCATTTGAATTTTTTATTGACATATCCTTCCGGCCGCACTAGGGCCTTGTGGTCGACTCAGCCTGGAACAGATATAAGTACCAGGAATATTTCGTGAGGGGGGGGGGGAGGAGGCCACCTTCATGTGCCGATTGACGTGAAATCTGGGAGCCTCAACCTCCTGGAACCCTCAGGGCCTGTCCAGGGATTGCTTTATCTTTTTACTTCTTTTCCCAAGTTACTAATGCACAGGAAATTTGTTGGCAAATTTAAGAGTAGGAACACATGAAGGTAAATCTCCACGTGTTCCAAATCGCAGGAGTATGAAGTGACTGGGGTTCAAATGAATGGGGTAGGCCGATAACAAAAATAAAATACGAAAACAGGGTTGTCCAAGAGGGTATGCGAAGTGAGCGACTGGTCTTCACGTGTCTTACATGTGTGCCGAACACGTAGCAGAAAATGAATTGTAACGGGTGTAATTTCTAGACGTTCCGAAGTTTTTTTTTCAGTTTTGTGTCCTTGCGTATTCATTTTGGATTTTGTGCTTCTCAATTTATGTAAACATGTGCCCTCCACTCGCCGACATAAGTCTACCAGGCATCAGCCGCACGTTTGCCTGTCACAACAAGTCCAGACATGTTTGTGCATTGCGGACGGCCTATTCATTAGCTCAGTGGCTAAACTTTTACATTCTTAATCTGCAGTATGCAAAGTGTCCTACTCGGCCTGCATATCATTGATGTTTTCCAGATGACGGGGTTGCTTCTTCGTACATTTTTCTTCAACGAACAAGAGACGAACTACGTCTCCATCTACCTGAATGAGGACCTCAAACCACAGGTGAAGATTGGAACTTCTTCAGGCCATGTGGTGTTGAATGACATACATTAGTTCATTCTGGTGACATTCAAGAGTAATATACCGAAAAATGTAGTACATGAACATGGTGATCCGCGTCATACCTTGTCAATGTACTGTGGACGGTTTATACGCATCACGAGTGAGAACACTCAAGTGTATCTAAGCAAAAAAGATTGGTCACAACTGATGGGTTTAGCGAGTGCTTGCATAGAGAGACAAATGATCAAGTTTTGTGGACTCCAGGATGAACTGGTGGAGTGGCGAAATGAGTGTTTTCAATCAAAGTGTTTTTGTACACCTCCAAACACAAATGCCTTCGATTTCGATATATTGTGGGATGAACTAACATATAAAAACCAGTCTTGTACCAAATAAATGTTTATAAGTGTGGATAATTTGATTTGTACGCCTATTTAAAAAAATGTATTTTTTCTTTTAATAACCTATATTGTATGTTTCTTGCTATAATTGTATTTATACACCTAACAATGAAATTGTATTTTTAATTGTATTAATAAATTGTATATATTTGTAAATAGAAAAAATGTGTATTTATTTATTACCCAAATCCTATTTCCTTTGAAAAAAAGAGACGTTTCAAAAGGTAGGGTTCGAACCTACAATCTTTAAATTATGAGTCTGGAATTCTACCGCTCAACCACCTTTTTTCAAGAATAACAACATCGTAAACAAGTAATACAAATTTTAAAGTAGCGCTTTATCCGCCATATTGTAAAATGTTAGGTTGTAATTTAAAAATAGTGACTTTAAAGTTAGGTTATAATTTAAAAATAGCGCTCTAGTCGCCATATTGTAAAATGGAGAATTTCAAAAATTTAAAAATTTAAAGATATTAAAAAATTGCGCGTCCGCCATTCTGGAAAATGGCGGCCATTCAATATGGCAGACAAATAGGTGCCAGGCAGTCTTCCAGCCAAAACAAAAGGGTTAAAGCGACAAACCATCTGGGACAAAAATAATTTGCGTAATTATTAGATCAATTACATACCAATCAAGGCCGCCTGAATATTAATTAGGTAATATGCATATCAAACAAGGTCGTCTTGTATCAATTAGATTATTTTCATATCAATTAAGGGCTTATGAATATCGATTAGATAATTTGCATATTAATTAGGTCATTTGCATATTAATTAAGGGGGGAGGTTATTGACCTACTTCCTGGCATCAAAGGGTTGTGACGTCATTTCCGGCTGCGTGTACTGTACTTATAGTGTACAATTTTTGTGGCAACGCCATCTCTCACGGACATTCTAACAAACCACACCTAACATTTTAAAGGGTATGTTTCAAGCATTTTTCATATGAGCTGCTAAACATTGCAAGCCAGAAGAAATCCTGACGCTTCTGAAGTCACATTTGAGGCCATTTTGTGAGGTTCATTGGCTTACAGCTTAAGCGTTTCGACTCTCAGTGTAACCTATTTAGGTACAAATTGTCTTCACAATAAAATTTGTTTTTTTGCTGGGCATATAAAAAGAGTCGTAATTTTCGAAAAAAAAAAATACAGAAACAATTAACACTTAAGCAGTAAAAACTGGAGGGTTTTCACTATCTAAAATGATTGCAAAAAATTATATTACATTTGTAAATATTCCTAGAATTCTATTTTTGAGGTGTGCCACCCTGTTGTGTGTCATAACTATTAGGTGGAGTAACTACAGTCAATAACACAACAATGTATGTGTAATGAATGATGTTTTATTATAGATAAAATCTACATGTTTCAGCCAACAATGGCCATCATCAGAATTTATCCGAAATTATATGCTATAAAAAGAGAATGTTTAAACTATGTGCACCACCACGTATTGATGTTGAGATCTCATCATCTACGTGTTGCGCAATGTTTTATTCCTTACGGCCTAGGTGTGAACTCTGTTTAGTCGCTGGAGTGGTTCTGTGGACTGAGTGATATAACCTGGTAAGGGTGGTATCCCTGTTGGCTCCTGAGTTGGGGGTCTCTGTGAGCTGATTATCCCACAGGGACCCCACCTCAGGAGCCAAGTTTACTACTTTACTGTTCATGACAAAGCCTGTAACTCGACAGGATTTTCCAAGTGTTTGGTATTCACATGAACGTTACAGGGTCTTCAGCATTTGTATTTAATTAAAACGCTGGCTGTGAATAGTTGGTCCACATATGTTCCATGGGTCCTACAAAAAAAATGTGGTGGGTCTTCTTCACCTACAGGAGGAAGTGACGAATTGAATATAATGTTGCAAGTATCAGGCTGGTTGTGATAATGATTTAACATTGAAATTATATCATTTGAAGGCAGTAAACAAACAATTCTTCAGAAAAGACTTTTAGCCAGGAGTAGTTTTGATGGTCTGTGGGGAACTTAAGCTGGTTTCACTGCAATGGTTCAGTGTATGTCTGTCAGTAGAGTGTACTATTAAAGGCACAAGTGTGTTTGCAAGTAGAAAAGAAAGGTATTGTTTATTTTAAACAGTGATTCATACATGTCTGAAATACAAAACTCAAAGAGAGGCTCATATTGAACAAGCGTTTATATTTACATTTTGTATCATCTTTCTAGATTTTAACAATAAAAGTGAAATAACAATCATGATATTGCCTGCATAATCTGCAGGAAAAGTGTCTGTACTGGCTTTAAATATTAAAATATCTTTACGTGTTTTTCAGAGATGTTTCTGGTCTAGTCTGAACACTCTGTGGCCTATATAACACATAAACTTGTGTTCCCGCACATTCAGTACTTTATCCAGTGATGCATTTTCCATGATTAACTAGAATTGTATCGGAATCTGTAAATTAGGGTCAGTCAGAAGAGTACGGAGTTGGCTACCCCTGTTACTAGTTGTACATGATTTTGGTCAGTGGTGGCATTTTCTTTTTTGTTTGATGTCATGTACATCAAAACATTCAGTACAAATTAAAATAATTTAGTCTTGCGTATGGTACATGTAATTATAGAAAACATTTGGAAATATATAAAAATGCTACAATCTCCATTGAAAGACAGATTTGATTAAAGTTCATTAATTTACACTATAATCTTATATCCAATATCCAAGCATTCAGATTATTAAAAAAAATCACTGTGGTGTAAATGATTAAGCTTCTGTATCAGTACAACCAAAGCATTAATTATGTGAAACTTCAGTGAAATTATAGCATATCTGCCTGTTTTTCTGTTATTAATCCTAAGCTCATAATACTTTCCTTACAACAACTTTACAGTACTGTGATCATATACATAAGCCTCCTTGGAATGCACCCACATGATATAATCAGCAACCACTTTTCTCACAAAACATGAGTTTTGACTGTGTTTGTAGACCCAACACAAACCTCATAACACTAAAAATGAAATTAAACAATATTTAATTTGTCTAGAATTGAATTCAGTTATTAAAGGTGTACCTGACACTGAATTCGAAATTGTTGAAGAAATATAAAAATATATTAACATATGACAGAATGTATTTGTTTGAATTTTGCATTACAATTAAAAACACTTGTGAGCAATTATTAAAGCTACATCAAAATACATGCCAGCAAGAGAGACTTATGTACCTGTTCATACACAGTCTGGAACCAAATATTTGACTCTTCTCTGAAAATGCTTATTTAAACTGGAAATCTTCTGATGTCTTATACTATGTTACTTGTTGAGGAATCGAGTATTGACCTTATTCTATAGGTTTATATTTAATACATAATGGAGAAAGACATTGTCAGCTGAACACATAACAAAGCATTTTGATGTTATTTATAAAATGCTTTAGACAGAACATACACATGGATTGAAAATGTTAATTTTTATGACACCAATTGTAAAATATCCACATTAATTTAATGACACAATATAATACTTTGTTCACTTTTTTCCTTCTGTGTTACTGTGTAAATGAATACATGTCTGAATATTCATATTAGAAGTTAAATACATGGTGGTTTTATTAACAAAAGCCTTGTGGCCAGAGCTTTTGGTGCATTCACAATGAAAATTTGAAAAAATAAGTTTATTTCCTTCATGATAGCTGTCTACCCATCTGTCTACATTTAGTCTAATAACTGAAAAATCTCTGATGAGATTTTTACAACATTTGAGCTTTGGAAATTCACTAAGTTTTGTTGATATATTAATTATTAGGGTGCAAAATATGTTGAATAAGAGTGGTGAAGCTATATCAAATACACATATCCATTATACTCTTTCTGTAATTGTATGCTTTTTAGGGTAATTAAACAAATGTGTTCTTGTTCTTTGTAATTCACAGCTTGACAAGAGTTTCTCTTTGTAATTGTAATTGTAATTTTATTTAACGTTCTATAAATCCACAATGAAAACAATAAATATGATATAGAACATGTCAGAAATAATACATTTGCCACACCTCATCCATTGTGCTTGTTTTACTCTACTTGAAAAAATTATCATTAATCAGCATTCACCACCTGAAACTGCAGAGGCATACAGTAATTAATGAGCAAATGCACCACAATGTTGCACTGTTCTTACATTCTCTTTCTTTTGTTTTTCCATATCATTTTTAAAATTATGTTAGGGCTACATAAGTTGGTAAACTGATTTCCATTATATAAAAAAGTTGACACTTATATCATCTTTTATGTACAATACTCTGATTTTAATAAAAATTCTTGCCTCTGTTATTCACGTGATAGGAAAGGACACATATTTGAGAAGATATGAGATGTCAGCACAACTAATGAACTAAACTTGACTGATAGAAAAAGTGTGAACAAGGTATTCATATAGCATCATTGACAGCTGCCAAACAGAACAGTACATGTTGCGGTTGCAGGTGGCTGAAGTATGGCTGAAGTTCACGTAAAGTTGTCTGCTACTAGTAACTTTGAAGTTATGTATCAGTAAAATGTAAGGTCTAAATACATATATATAACTCCATTTGTACACACATGTGAGCAGCAAATTTAGTATCAAGAAGTTACCAAATGGGTGCAGCAACTAAAACTATTCACACACTTTAAATTCTACACAAATTTGTAAATGTTTAATATGTTACATTTATTAAGTATGTAATGAAATCACAAGACTGATAATCCCTGACCATATTAAGTTCATTTTTCCTGAAGGACATAGTTTTTCCTTTGCACTCAAAGATGGAAAAAAAAAAGCAGCAAATATTTCCTGTAAATATGTCCATAATGAGGGCATATCTCATTTCCATAATGAGTTAAAGTTACAATTACAAAACATAGGATGAGAGAAGTTGATATTCAAAAGCAATATCTCCTGGGATGTGATGCCACGTAGTCTGGTGAAATACACTGAACTCTCCAAGGATCAAATTTTTACCTCTTCCTATCCTGACAATCGAGACAACACCTTTACCAGAAACATCAGTAAATTCCTACCAGAATAATTGTGCTACATCCCAAAGATGGTATTCTTCATTTTGACTAATGTGATAGCCTTAAATCTTACCTTGTTGGCCTTGAATTTACAGTACTCATTCTTATTCATTTTATCAAAAAGACGGTTATTTTTCAAGGAGCTGGAACAGATGTATACAGAGACATCCATACACCAGGTTAAGATAAATTTTTAAATTTTCAGATTACAATGTGATGTGTAAATTCTGAGAACTAACTCAGTGCCATTGCTCGATAAATTACTAAAAATGAAATGCTTAAATTCTAAGATATTTCAGAGTTCCTATTGTATTTGTGTGGGTTTCCTCTAGTCTCTACAGAACAAGCAATTAGATTTTGTTTTTAAGGACCTTGTAGGTAGTTTGAAGCCTTCACTGTTCAAGAATGTTTCGCAGCAAATGTTGGTTGTTGTTTTCTGTCATCTCAGGCCAGCCTATCAGTCACATCCACAAAAGCCAAACAGTTCAAGAAGACTGCTTGTACTGCTTGAATGTTCTGAAATGTTGGTAAACAACTATAAACATATGCTGCTTAACTTTGCAGATGATCAGAATTAAACTACACTGTCGTGTAGGCCTAAAACCACTTCTAGATAGCTTCTGAATGTTGTGGTCCAGTAATTCTAATTCAGCACATAAAGAAAGCATGATAAATGAGGTTCTACACTCTGTTTCATTAAAGAAACATTTTACACATTTGTGTTACTCTCAGTTTTAAATGCATCTATATGTCAGCCTCAGCATTAAAAACATTCCTCTGTAAACATCCCTGTCCAACATGGTTCAAAAATGAGTAGCCATTAAATATGCCATGAAAATTTTCCACTGTAATTTCCTTTCTGTACTAGGATTTCATCACATATTTATCCCAGAAAATGCTAATGAAAAGTTTTGATATTTGTCCCTCTTTAAGTATGAATTACTCAGACATCTTTAAAAATTACAAGTTTACATTGTGGACCGTTAAAATAACAGTGACAGCTGCTCTAAATGTTTATGAATAATTATAATTGTACTGTGTGGCTCTGTAAATGAACAGTTCAATCACCCTTTACTACAAATGCTAGTCTTCATATTTCTTTCTGTTCAGTTGGTTCTGTTTTCATGTTTCTCTTAGTTTCATTCTCAAACTTTTTGTTATATTATGCATCACATCAGTTAGCTCAATCTGATAATACTGTAAAAAATAGGAAAGCAGCATCAATAACTTTTCAAGATACCATGTGAGTGATGTTGCTTTTTAATGTGCACAGTTTGATACAAAAGCAGGATAAAAATTCACGCAAATACTGGGGTACAGAAGAGCAGAACTAATTCATGTGAGAGGATATAAAAGTGCATGATTGTAGAAAATGTTTGTACTGCCTCTGGGACCATTTTTATAACTTAATCTGCTGGTCAAAGGAAAATATACTGGAGGTCAGCCATGCAAAAGAATAGTTGAATATGTCACTAGTAACGAACTGATATCCGTATGTTTTGTTGACTTGATAATGCACATTCAGTTATTGAAGCTAAGTTGAGAGCATAATAATGAAATATACGACGAGCACAAATAATATCTGGAAAGGTAAGGTTGTAAATTGCAAACCAGCCTCGATATTATAAAAATAACTTTATCATTATTTGGTGTTTATGAATTCACTCTAATGCAACATTTTCAGATCTTTTTATCACAGCCATAAGTTACAATGAATTTAGTCTAATAACTTGCATTGATCCCATAAATTTTCAGTAAGGCAGGTGCAAATTACTGAAAAATATATTTGGAGAAATGTGTGTGTGTGTGTGTGTGTGTGTGGTTGTTTGTGGTTGTGTGTGTGTGTTTTGTGGTGTGTGTGTGTTCGTGCATGTGTGTGTGTGTGTGTGTGTGTGTGTGCATATGTATGTGTGTGTGCAGGATGCACTTCATTAAACAGGAAATGAAATCCAACCCCACATGTTCGTTATCCTATCAAGCAGTGCACTGTGATCTGCTATGATTGTAGAGTGTCAGATGAGCAATGAAAAGACAGTTAATGGATAGTTAATTAGTAAATATGTGGTAAGAATCTGTCATGAAGTGTAATAAGTTTCTTTACTAAAGTCTTCTTTAAGTTAACAAAAAACCCACATCAAAAAAGTTGGTCAACTGAGATTCAAACCAGTCCCCACTACAAAATAAGCAAAAATGATGACATTTACACTGACATTTCATATGGTGTATATTAGCTGCAATCCTTCTGTTACATACCCAATAATTTTACAGGTACTTTCAAACCAAAATAACTGCATTGGTGATGTCTTGCGTTTTAACTCATTTTAACTTCATTCACATTCATTTCATAATTTGTTTCCTTATGATGTCTCATGTCAATTTAAGTGAACAGTACTGTGTCACTCTTCTTCACAAAAGATTGCTACCTTTTCAGACGTGACCCCCTGCAGTCTACTTGTTCAGTACCAGTGTTTTTGAAGAAACTGCTGCCTCCATCTTCAGGGTATAAAATATAACCTAATTGAAGGTGAATGAATGGTTTTTGAAGATTTGTAATTCTTCCTAGTGTGTTTATAGTAATCAGAATATGTGATGTGACAATATCTTTTACCCTTTAAGACAGAAGTAGCAGGTTCTTCCAAGACATTGATAACAATTTATCAGGCTACATGGCATCACATCCCAGAAGACACTACCCTTCACAGCCACTACGCTAATATCAGTTTCTTTAAAGAGGCACACAGAATCTTTCCAAATCTCTTTCACCATTATTTCTGTATAAGAGACTGAGAGCATCTACAATGCAACAGGTTTGTCTGGGATGTGACCTACATTGCTGGGTGAGCGGTGCCTCCACAAAGGGTAGCCTATGTGGGAGAGGTGTCCTGAAATATCTGTGTAATGTGTAAAGTGGTTATAGTATCAGTACCTGGATAGCCAAACAGGGGAGGAGTCTGAGGGTTATGGGTTTGCTGGTTTGGTCCTGCAATGAGGCAAATTTAGATGCAGTATTTAAGGAGCCCCTCTGGTGCCTTCCCTGACTGACTGGCCTCCCCCTCTACCAATAAAATTGCCACTACAACCCTGTTGTGTCTCACCTCCCCTGCACTGGTTATTCTGCTTGGATTGTGTACCCATGAATTTGAAGGCACTATGACCTTTCAAATTTCATATTATAGACATCAGACAAAATTAAATATTTTACACTAACTTCTACATAAGACAGCAGTAGATGTTTCTGTTTGAATTAGTGTTTTGAAGTAGATTAATGCAAATGTGAAATAACTGTATATCGGTGGAAAGTATTTAGACAAAAGGCAAATTTCTTTTAGATAACACAGAATTTTGTTATTAATATTGTTGAAAATTTCCAAAATTGAAATTAAAAATTACAGTCGTGGTTTAAGTGGATGTGCTTTGGTAATTATGCAACTTCCCATTCTTCAAATGCACATAAATTATTCACATCAGGTTTGGTTATTAAGTTAGTTGTCTAGTAAGGTGTTCTTACAAACACAGATTTTGTTAAAAAAAAATAATTTATTTATATATATATATATATACAGAGCTCTGCATCCTGCAGTATCAATCCTACATTCAAACTAATAACAGGTCCTAAAAAGGGATAAATATGCATTTTCACTCAGCAAGTTCTTTTATTTCCTCTGAAAGGCCCAAAAAAAAAGTGCCTGAGATGCCCGAATATGTTGGTAATTCCATAAAGTCATGGGGATGAATATTGGCTCGCTCTTGACTTTGACACCAGGTGCTGGTGAGTCATGAGCTCAGGCTGAAATCTACAAGAATATTTCAGGTATCAACAGCCAGTCATTATATTTTGTTAAGCGAAGACTTTGCATTCCATATGCTATAAATGGAATTTCATTCAGCCAATTAATAGCCACTCTATAAGCTACTTTGACTGCTTGAAGTTCACAGCATGAAGAATAGCTGTAGTATTGATCACTGTATAACAGAATGAGAGTAACATTGTTGTGGGCTGCTATATATTAGAAATTTTAGTATAAATCTTTTAACTTCCAATCTTCAGTACTGTTCTGTTTGGCCTATTTCATGAAATACATGCAACTGTTAAGCGTAGTACATTCATGTGTACAAACACACGCAGCTCAGATACATCATTATAGGTAAAAAAGTACAGTGTTGTATATACAACGCTCAGTATTTACAAATGGCATGAAATAATCATGGATAACATTTATTGTGAGAAAAATATAGCCTACATATTTGCCGTTGTTTTGCTAAATTTCTAAATCAATACTGTAATACTACATAAATATTCATTATTTTCTTTTGACTGACGCATCAAATATGAATTTGTCATATCACTGAAACCTCTTTCCAAATCATGATAATATCCAAATCACTCAGAAGTACAAGATCTTACAAATACTTCCTGAAATGTACCTGCCATTGCTTTAAAAAAAAAAGAGAGACATGTTTAATGGCATTGCAGGCACAGGGTCCCATTGCTTAATGTTTGCGTATTACAATACATGTGACTGCTCTACACAGTACCCTATAATTCTGTTATTATGTATGTTTCGCAGACTTTAAATTTATACTGATTCAAAATGATGGATTCAATTTAACAGCAAACGGCGCCTCAACACACGCCAGACAGTTGGTTGCGGTATTCCAAGTTCTCTGCTCGCTCTACCGGTTGACTTGCATGGGCTACTCTCAAAACTCTCTTGAATTCGTCTCACGTTCTCCTCTGATACACGTGGTCGGCCGGAGCTTTTGCCTTTACACAGACAGCCTATTTGCTCAAATTGGTGATTCCAGCAACAAATGCTCTTCCTTGTTGGAGGTTGACTGTTGAAACGAAGACGAAACGCACGGTGCACAGCAGTCGCCGGCTCAGTTCTAATGAATTCACGAACGCAAAAAATCTTGTGCTGCGTAGTAGCCATTTTGCTCTCAACTGACGCTGCTGCACGGCTGTGCGCTAGTCGAGCGCGCTAGCACTCTAGTGACGGTATTTGAAAATTTAGGACCTCCTCATTGAAATTTCATGTAGATGATTCATATATCATGTATAGTTCAGGAAATATAGGCATACAAAATTGAATCCATCTGTTTGAATCACACTGTATTATCATTAGATAAAAGTAAACCTTAAATAACAAAAATATTACACAAATATGCAATTTTCATTCTATATGTATCATGTTACCAGCACATCTGCAATACAGTAGAGTACAGTTTCTGATAAAATCCGCATTGGAAATTTAAATAAGAAAATACTGTATGCTTACAGTATGTATTTAAGTATAGTTAAGGTAATATGTACTAATTATAAAATCTCTTTCTTAATAATTTTGTGCACACACAGTGTTAAAGTCTTATATCATTGTTCATTAATTAATAGTTTGAACTGGTTAGGCAAGCCATGTCTTACATTACTGTAGACAACAATAGAACAGAGGTACAACTAGAATATAGTGACATTACTTAGTGCATGAAGCCTCCCCAAAACTCTGAACTTCCTTATTAATTTAATTTACTTGTTGGTATGCAAGATTTATGGTTCTCATGGTGGTAAACGTGACTGACTCCTGAAACGTGATGCAGAAATTTGCCAGGGTTTTGGAGGAAATTTCTGTTTCCTTCAACAAAGTAGAAGAAGAGAGAGATTCCAGTTTCCTCCAAAACACTGATAAATTCAGACCTTGTTATGCCACATCAGATTATAGATGATAGGTGTTTCTGTTTATTAGTACATTTGTGTTGTAGTGATTTGGTGCCACTAAGAATGTGAAAATCAGGTCCAAGTATGTGGAAAAATTCAAGAGGCATGTATATTGACTGTATCAGGTCATAGATTAAATTTTTTACCGTTGAATTATGCTTGACATAAAAGTATTTCACTTTCTGTAGTGGTTACATACATACACAAATAACCCATGTCACTGCACATGCAGCGTACTCCCAAAAATATGTTGTTAACAACATCCTTACAAAACATTGTTATAAAATACTCTAAAGCACTTTTCAAATGTAGTATGTATATATATGATTTGCATTCTTTTGGCCATACACCTCTCAATGGCTAACCCTTCAAGCAACTGTACTGCCTGCTATTGCATTTTATCCAAAGAGTATTTCCATGTGATCTGCAGGCTTCTCAGCATAAAGTACAACGTATTCACTGCACAGCAATTGCCAACAGGCATTTGCAACAGAGATGCATTAATATAGTATATTAATGTACTCATCAGTGTGTGAGAGGTTACAAAAAATTTTGAGAATCATGATTTGAATGTAAAAAAGGAAACAGAAAATTATGAATAATGGAAAACTTTTTGCAATAAGGAAAATATTTTATTTATTATGGTTTATTTACACACATGGTCAGCAGTGGAGCTATATAACACTGAGTGACCAGATCTTGAGTAAACAGTTAATTGGAAAGTGTGTGAAAATAAATAACTGTTGCCTAATTATGAGGTAATGTCCCAGAATTTTTGTAGATGGACTAAATAAAACAACAAATATCAGAGAATATATCTGGGCTCCAGGCTGAGATTTGAACTTAAAACCTCATAAATATGAAAGAAAATTGCCACATACTTGAACGTGATATCCTGTAATATAATAAGGCATAGAGGAAACTCACTTTTATTCATGATACAGAAGTAGCTTGAAAAAGCATTTATTTCTTATCCTACATGTAAACTGTTCATATCTCTGAAATGTTATGTTCATGTTTCTATTTCTTGATGTGTGGAAGGGCATGAAATAATCTAAAATGCCACAAGGACTAATTATGCCTCTGTTTATGAGTTACAAATATATTAAAAATGGTTAATGACAAGTTGTTTTGGACATTTATATAAACAACAAGATCAACATCTCTACAACAAATTGGCTCTGATACAAATACTTAGATTTATAACAGCACTGAGTAATACCTGTGTCAGAGCCTAAGCATTAGTATAAAGTGTAGCAATTGTAAGTTCATGCTATCGATCTTCATATGTTTATCACATGAATGCATTGAACAGAATGTCTTCACTTAACATGACGTGACAATATCAAGTAACAGTAAAGTCTGCAAGTTTTCACATCATTTCAAATCTAAAGAAAAATGAAATGACGTTAAGGTACAATATATGTGTTATATATAATGTTTCATTTAACAATTACCAATATTTTCACACTGTATTTGCACTCTTGGACAACCATACAATGCTTAAGGGGGGAAAAATCAGCATTATATGGAAATTCAACAACAGATTCCACCATAAACAACTGGAATACAATGCTTTACCCGTCTCATTCAATAAAAATTGACTATTTTGTGCATCATTTGGTTTCTGTTTGAAGATGTGTTAACAAAACATGAATGTGCTGTCAAGTGGCGCAAGTGTTACCTGTGGTGGTGCGTGTTCATTTAAAAAAAAAAAATATTTTGTGTAGTTATTCCAACAGCAACCTCCTGTCAGCATGTGCCAAAACTTCCCCCCCAAACCTAAAGTAATATGGCAACACTCCATCACTCTGATTCGTGAAACTTCACACATCATGCTGACCAAACTTAATGACTTTGAATACAAATATGAAATGAATTTATATTTACATATGATTTGTAAATAGAGATTAGAATTTGTCACAGTCAAAATAGCAAGAGCCAGTGACGAGAAACAACATTTTTGGCTTTGTGAATCTAATCCATCTACATTTGATAATTGTAAACCACACTAAGGGAACTTACAAACAGCATCAAACTACTGAAGACACATTGGAATGTGCGGATATGAAGTGAATGCTGTGTGAGAAGCTTGTGCTTAATGACAGAGTGAGAACTGACCTAGGATTTGTGATTGTGAATAAAATTGGAGTAAATGTGATAACCTCTGAATGGCAATAATAATATGAAAGTTAAACAGTGAGTGTATGTACAAAAGAGGAAGTCCCTCTGTGCTGTGCTCACTGTACAAAGTGCTAATTGCAACAACAGTCTTAAAAGTGCAAAATTCATTGACAAATATTGAGACTAGTTTGGCTGTATGAAAAGGCATGAGATAAAGTGTCCACTGTTTGATATGCCTGTATGATGTCCATCCACTGAGTGAAGAAAACAAAGCAACAGTTTCCACGTTGAGACACTGCAAGCCATGTACGACAAAGCAACACCTCCTTCAAAAACATACCTCTTAGGAACTTTCAAATACTTTGTGTACAATCTGGAACATTTGATTTAGCTCCAGGCAGTTTATCTTAATTCCACAAAACCAGTAAACAGAATTTCCTTACAAACTTTTTCCACCACATTTTTAAACCTACAAACTTCAAAGAATTCTCACTTACTAAAATCCCATTTCTCTAGGTAAAAAACCACATCAAGGCTTGTTGGTAAAGGTGGGAAAAGTCATTTCCTTGCCTCAGTAATACAAAGTCCAGCTCCCTTTTTTGAAGGAGACCTGATGTGACCCGATAAGTTGAAACCTGAAAATTCTGAGAAAGAGAGAACCCAACAAGTGTGTTTATCTCTATGACTCTACCAGAACATGCCATCTGCAGATCTGCTCTCCTCGCACATCACGCATGTCATTCCAGTGTGCAAGTTCTTCCTCCCCTGAACTGTTCAGTCCCAAGGAGAACCAACCAATCATCTCCTTACGCTTTATGCTACGCTTGTTATACACAGACACCATTAGACTTACATCAGGAAGCTGAAACAGTGCCACCTGAAACAACCAGTACTGAATTACTACATAACTACTTGGGATACTTTATATTCTCTTTTTCAGATTAAGTCTATATTACAGCCACTATTAAAGAATCTATTCCAATTTGTGACTTTTCCTGTACTCATATGTCCAACACACGATTTCCTTGAATATCAATAAAATATGAATAAAACCTGTAAATAATCAAGCCAGTAATATGTTACAAAACTGTAAACTGGGCCCTAACACAAATGATGACACATATGCTACACATATTTCGAAATAAAATATTCAGAAGAATCCATGATTCAATGTAAGAGGAGGGACACTGGGGCCCTAAATGGAAAGGCAAAATTCATAGTCTTTATAAGGATCTAAATATCATTGATGATATTGAAATTAGAAGACTGGGATGGGCGGGTCACATAATAAAAATGGAAGAAGAAAGGATTCCAAAAAAAGATTCTTGGTGGGAAATTCTGTAACACAAGATTAGTAACAAAGCCAAAAACAAGACAGGAGGATGTTGTCCAGAGGGATGCAGTACAGATCTTAGGAATACGAGCTTGGAGGAAATGAACTGGGAAGAGATAAAAATGGACAGCCCTTTTGAGGGTGGCTAGGGCCCACAATGGGCTGTAGCGCCATACATAGATGGATGGGTGGATAGATAGATAATTCTATAAAATCTTCTCAGCAGTGCTTATTAATCTTCATAAGTGTACATAATTCAGTCGATTAATTTTGTGTGCAGACAGTTCTGAGAGATATGTAAGGCAGGTACTGCAAAGAGACCAGTAACTTTCCCTCTCTGATATAGTACCTGCCTCATACGCATGTATGTTCCTATTTTCTTTATCTACTAATGTGTGTCTTAGATCTCTTTGTGTACGTAACACAAGTACTCGAATTTACCAATTTTTGTCTGTTATGCAGTGATGTGGTAAATTATTTTCTCATCCAGTAAGTACTGTATCTTTTAAATTAGTACTCTAATGTTATTACATTTTATATTAAAATAATTAATGTTGTGTTAAAACCTCAAATATTGTACTAGACCCAGTAACGAAAATTATTGTACACTTATATATTGACTTCATTTCCAGGCTTCTTAAGAAAATCACATTTTCTTAAGACGTCTAGAAGTGAAGTGAATGTATAAGGGTACAAAGAAGTCCATATGGATTCTGTAATTCTGTACGCATCCACAGAATTAAAATAAATGTTATCATATCATATCATACCATGCCATACTGCCACAAGTGGCTAAGCAGACAAAGCAGAAAACCACAGTGTGTGTTGACATGGTGGAAATGTCTTGCCCTGTACACTTGTCACAGATCCTCTCTGTACAACTGGAAAAGACTTTATGTTCTTTGGTGAACTAACAGTTGGATAACATGATCTATTATTTAAGCTTTAATGAACATGTTTACCTGGAACATAAATGTTTCCTTGAAGAGGGGGTTCGGCTGCCCACGTCGGATAGACGTCTTGCTGCGTGACATCTCCTGGCCACTGCTGCTGACCAGACATAACTTGACATATGTGTCAGGTGGCCGTGTCATGGCCAGATTCCTGTAAATTGTGTTTACATGTTTTAGATGACTGGACGAGTCTCAAAGTGAGACCATTGATGGAGTTGAAATTCATATCGTAACTGGTTATTTATGATGGATATCAATGTACGTTTTGGTTACTGAATTACCCAACAACATGTTATCCCTTTGTGCCATAAATATTACTTTAAAGTAATTACTTTGTGTCGAAAAGTATACATACGCATTTATGTGAAAAGATTTTGTTTACTACTTTAAACTGGAAATTTTTTGGTCCTTGCACATTTTAATTGAAGGTTGATTCAGCACAAATTATGATAACATGGTGACTGTTTTGTGTAGGCGGTGTATTTAGTTGCATATATCCCATTCTTTTATAATTCTTACCGCAAATCACCAATATCCTTTTATACAGATAAAATATAAGTAATTCATAGTATGGTAATACTGTGTTTTGCCATAAAATGGATGAGGTGGTTTTCATATATGCAGAAAATCAGCAAATTTGTTGATGGAGCCGTCCAAGACTGTTAAGAATCGAACTCCACCTTGGGGGGGCTGCACATATGTCTAAAATACTTTTCATAAAAGAAATAAACTTTTTTTCTGATCTCAGATAAATGGACAGATTTTCTTGCTTACCACATACAAATCTGTAAGAATGTGAGGAATTTATTTTAATATGAGGACTTCCTGCAATGTAGATACTGTGCAAATAGGGGCTGTAGAAATTCACTGAGACTGTAAAAGGATATAATCCTTGAGCAGAAATAAAGTGACTTTCCTCATGAACAGATGCACTCACAGCTGTAAGTCAATTAATTAATGAGTGAAGAAGTTTGATAGACCTAATAACATGCCTCCAAGTTTTATCCTTCAATGTTATAATAATGTCAACTTTTATTTGAAAATTTTCAGGGTGGAAATCGTTGACTGACTGCCATTTCCTAAGCACTCTGCCACCAAACAGGAGAATAAATATAGCAGCCTAATGCAAAATTAGTAACATGGACTCAAGTTTAGCAATGAAATAAATGAAGCAGAAATAAATATTTCAAAATTAAATTTCAGAGATTTTTGTGTAGTCATAACTCAAGCAGTGCCTTGCCACACTGCCACAGAAAGCATATGGGGTAAAATAACTAAATCTCTACACAATCTTAAACTTAATGCTGCATGAATCTGAGCAGTCATTTTCAAGTTCCAGTTACTTCACTGCCAGGAACACAGCCCCTGTTAAAATATGATATAAAATATATATCATACAGTAATACAAGTTTTAAATGTTATTAGATTATACTAGGTTATAATTCCAGCTGCATGTTTCGGCCCAATTGTAGGGCCATTTTCAGGCTGATCTTTGAACAGGTGGAGTGTACAATCGTACACTACACCTGTACAATTGTACACCACAATTGGGCCGAAACATGTAGCTGGAATTATAACCTTGTATAATCTAATAAAATATAAAGTTGTGTATTACTGCATTATATATATTTGATATTATATTTTACCTTATATTCAACACAACTGGGATGTCTCACTTAAAAAAAGAGCCCCTTTTACTGGACAGAAGGCTGGGTGGGCATCATAATCCCTGAGCAAGTGGATGTGAATAAAAAAAATCCCTGCTTCTGCTGACAAACGTCCACATGCATTTACTTTACTGATATAAGTGACATCTTTACACATTATGAAGGTTTCTTACCTAAAGTGACTACCTTTGACGACCTCTACTGACAGCCGTCCTGTTGTGCCATTGTATGCTAGACCTAGGAGCAGCTCAGGCACTCCCCCATGCTGCATGGAGTGTGTAGAGCCAGTACTATCACTACGAGCCAAGCTTAGCAGATCTGAGGCCGATGAGTTTAGCTGTAGCATGGCACAAACACAACATTTGTGTTCAGTTAGAGCCAACTAATTAAATGATCAGGTGATTCACTTGGTGTTACTGGATGTATGGATCTATACTGAGCCATCGCTTGCATCATACTACTGGCCATATTACTCTTTCCTCCAAGTCTCTACCTTTCTAGTGTCATTCCCATGATAGTCCTTGTACAAATTGTGTAATTTTTATTCTCTCTGTGCACTCTAAATTTTTGGCAAATTTTAACCTTCAGCAATGCATTCCTCTGGGAATATAAAAATGCCTTAAATCCCGGAAGTACAGCTACTCTGCCACAAAAATCTCAAAACCAATTTCGATTTTCTTGGCTCATATAATAGCAGTGGAAACTTTCAAATAACTTCATCACTGTGTAAATGTACCTACTTCACTCAATTTTTTCCCCCGTTATAAATATTAGCCCACTTAAGTTTCCTAATGAAATGAAGTGGTGTATGAACGTTTTGTTAATTCAGTTTTACTGTAATATTCATAACAACATGGTGTCAATAGCAACTGTGTGAGACACATATGCATCTTTAGGTGTGATTACTATTGACTATTAATTTGCTTGGGCTGGACACTTTAAATAAGTTATTTTGACACAGCTGCTAATCCCTGTACAGGCTTGGACAGGCCTCAGGTTTCCAGTAGGTTGAGGCTCCCAGATTTCAAGACAATCGGCACATGAAGGTGGTAAGGTTGTCAGCCCTACGCACCGGCCGCCGTTACCCCCCAGGAAATATTCGTGGTTTACAATTCTGTTAGAGGCTGAGTCGACCCCAGTGCCTTAGTGTGGCCGCAAGGATTATGTTAATGAAAAATTCAAGTCAGAACATCGGGAATCGAATCCGCGACCTACCGGCTTGTAGCGCAGCACCTCAACCAACAGCGCTACCGCGTGCTCCATATTGATACAGGACACCTACAAATTCTGAAATATTACTTATCA
>Ga0136643_10004127_pt1 | contig 19884 bp, 12 predicted proteins | sample TergutLab28metaG_FD_96883 | JGI IMG/M metagenome (GOLD analysis project Ga0136643, IMG submission 96883) | Labiotermes labralis P1 segment gut microbial communities from Petit-Saut dam, French Guiana - Lab288 P1 (version 3) (version 3) | ecosystem: Host-associated > Arthropoda: Insects >...
AGCATCATTCTTCGCTGTTATTACTAATATGATGAACGTCGCTATGCCATTACCTTATCTCTTTATTTCTTATGCTTATATCAAATTTAAGCTTAACAATCAAATTGAAAAACCATTTGAAGCGTTCAAATCTAAAGGATTAGGGACAATTGCTGCAATCGCTTCAATCCTAGTTGTTGGTTTTGCGATTGTATTTACAGTGTTTCAGCCTATTCTTCAACCCAAGACAGCTTCAAGTCTAGGTGGAGTCGGAGACGCAATTACAATGATTGCTGGTCCAGTAATATTTGGAATTATAGCTTTTGCGATAATGACTACATATCAATCTAAGAATCCTGAAGAGTACGCTTTATTGACAAATTTGTCAGATAAAGAAACACATCATTCTGAAAAATAATAAAAATAAAAACATCATCTGATGTTTTTTATTATCCATTCTTCCGTATAAAATCTTGATAGAGTTTTTTATAGAAACCATAATAGACATGACTTCCAGTATCTTGGAAAAGACGGAGGGCCAGTTGAATTAAGTGTTCACCCTCTACTTTATTTTCAAACTGATAGGTATAGCATCCGACGATGAATTGATTCATGATTTTTGCAAAAATATCTGTGTCAGAGAGTTCCTGCTTGATTTTGGTGAGTAGCATTTTGGCGTATCTCTTGTTTCTGCGATTGATAAGGACATAGATAGAACGATGTGTGGCTTGATGAATACGCCTACGATATTCAAAGATATTCTTATAAGAGCCATTTTTCTCCCAAAAAATATCCATGATTTCAATGATGAATGTATCTCTGAAATTTTTGACCGTAAAGGTCAAAAGGGAGATATCAAAGAAAGACCACTTTTCAAGGCTTTCAAGATAATCTACAATCTCTTCCTGCTCATCAAATGTTAAGAAACCATAAGAGCTTTTTGCGGCAAGTGAAAGCAGATATTGTTCCTGTTCTAAGCAATCTTTCTCAATCAACTGAAGTGTCTCAAAATTTCCTTTATATTGTGATTCTTCAATGAGTTGAAAGACCTCCTCGTGAAACTCGTGAGAGAAATCATTGAGAAAATACTCATATTCTTTTAGCGTGATATTCATTTCTTGAAGAGCAGAGTTGACACGTTCAACAGAGATGGTGTTATGATTATTTTCAAATTTTGAGAGAGAGGCTTTAGAGATTCCCAATGCTTTGAAATCATCTAATGTAAAATTTCTTTGCAGTCTGATTTTTTGAAATATTTTTCCGTATCTAGGGTTCATGATTTTCTTTCTATACTTCTAAATTCAACAAAACTATTATATCTTATTGGAGTGATTTTCTTGAAAATAAGGGATGAAAATGCTATAATAACATTAATAGCTTGTCAGCAAATATCATGGGAAATATTGTCCCCATGGCTTTTGCAAGCAACGAAGAACGTTATGTTTTCGTTGCTTTTTTGCTGTTAAGAAGTATGAAAATCCAAAAAAGTAATTGAAAAGATAATTTTCTGAATTTTCAAACTTTTTAATCTTTGAAATAGACAAGCTTTTGAATAAAATTTACAGAGGAGAAACAACTTGGCAGGACATGACGTACAATACGGTAAACACCGCACACGACGCAGTTTTTCAAGAATCAAAGAGGTACTAGGACTACCGAATCTGATTGAAGTTCAAACATCAAGCTATAAGAACTTTATCGATGAAGGCTTGGCTAACGCATTCAAGGAAATGTTCCCTATTGATAACTTTGCAGGGACAATGGATCTTGAATTTGTGAGCTATGAAATGAAAGAACCCAAATACACAATAGACGAGGCACGTGCACATGATGCAAACTACTCTGCCCCTATTTTTGTGACCTTCCGATTAGTCAATAAAGAGACAGGAGAGCTTAAAACTCAAGAAGTCTTCTTTGGTGACTTCCCACTCATGACTGAAATGGGAACATTTATCAATAATGGATCTGAACGTCTTATCGTCAGCCAATTGGTGCGTAGCCCGGGATCATATTTCCATCTTAAAACAGATAGAAATGGTTTAGAATCTTATGGACATACAACTATTCCTAACCGTGGAGCATGGTTTGAATTAGATACAGATGCTAAAGGTGTTGGATATGTGCGTATTGACCGTACACGTAAATTGACCTTTACAACAATGCTTCGTGCACTTGGTTTCGGTACGGATGAAGAAATTTTTGACTTACTTGGAACAAGCGAACTCCTATCTACAACCATTGAAAAGGATGTTTATAAGAATCCATCTGATAGTCGTGTAGAGGAAGCGTTGAAAGACATCTATGATCGTCTTCGCCCGGGAGAACCTAAAACTGCAGATTCATCTCGTGGTCTTTTGACTGCACGTTTCTTTGACCCACGTCGTTATGATTTTGCTCCTGTAGGGCGTTATAAATTCAATAAGAAAATGGCTCTTAAGAACCGTTTGCTTAATTTGACTTTGGCAGAGCCTATCGTGGATAATGAAACAGGAGAAATCCTTGTAGAAGCTGATACACTCATTACTCGTGATGTATTAAATTCTGTTGAGGAAGCATTGGACAATGGAGTGAACTCTACAGTCCTACATCCATCAGAAGATGCTGTTATTCCAGAACCATTCACCATCCAGACGGTTAAAGTCTATTCTCCTAATGATCCAGAACGTGTGGTGACACTTATTTCTAATGGTGCTCCAGCTGAAGATATACGCACATTGACCCCTGCGGATGTAATTTCTAACATCAGTTATTGGCTCGGTCTTTTTGAAGGTATCGGAAAAGTTGATGATATTGACCATTTAGGAAATCGTCGTATTCGTTCTGTTGGTGAACTTTTGCAAAACCAAGTGCGTATTGGACTTTCTCGTATGGAACGTGTCATTCGTGAACGTATGTCCTCTTCTGAAAATGAAAATATGACACCACAAGGATTAATCAATATCCGGCCTGTAACAGCTGCAATCAAAGAATTCTTTGGTTCATCACAGTTGTCACAATTCATGGATCAACATAATCCATTATCAGAGCTTTCTCACAAACGTCGTTTGTCAGCTCTTGGACCTGGGGGAATTTCACGTGACCGTGCCTCTTATGAAGTGCGTGATGTGCATTACACTCACTATGGTCGTATGTGTCCGATTGAAACACCTGAAGGACCAAACATTGGTTTGATTAATAACCTCTCTTCATACGCTAAAATCAATGAATATGGATTCATCATGTCTCCATATCGTCGTGTGGATCGTGCCAAAGGCAAGGTTACCGATGAGATTGAATATTTGACAGCCGATGAAGAAGATAACTATACTGTTGCACAGGCTAATTCAGAACTTACTAAAACCAATAAATTTGCATCAGACACTGTAATGGCTCGTCATACAGGGAACAATATTGAAGTGGATGCTTCAACTGTTGATTACATGGATGTCTCTCCTAAACAGGTTATTGCTGTTGCGACAGCTTGTATTCCTTTCTTAGAAAACGATGATTCCAACCGTGCTCTCATGGGAGCCAATATGCAACGTCAGGCTGTACCATTGATTGACCCTAAAGCACCATGGATTGGGACAGGGATGGAACACCAAGCTGCACGTGATTCAGGAGCTGCAGTCATTGCTAAGCATGATGGGACTGTTGAGTATGTGGATGGAGATGAAATCCGTGTCCGTCGTAAAGGTGGAGAATTGGATGTTTATTTGGTTCAAAAATACCGTCGTTCTAACTCAGGAACTTCATATAATCAACGCCCATTAGCAAACGTGGGAGATAAAGTCGAAAAAGGAGACATCCTTGGAGACGGTCCTTCTATGGAAAATGGGGAAATGGCTCTCGGTCAAAACCCACTCGTTGCCTATATGACATGGGAAGGGTATAACTTTGAGGATGCCGTAATCATGTCAGAACGTCTCATTAAAGATGACGTTTATACATCAATCGCTATTGAAGAACTTGAGTCAGAAACTCGTGACACAAAGCTTGGCCCTGAAGAAATCACTCGTGAAATTCCAAACGTGGGAGAAGAATCTCTGAAAGACCTTGACCAAGAAGGAATTATCCGTATTGGTGCAGAAGTCAAAGATGGAGATGTTCTTGTAGGTAAGATTACACCTAAGGGTGAAACTGATCCTACCCCAGAAGAACGCTTGCTCCGTGCAATCTTTGGAGAAAAAGCTCGTGAAGTACGTGATACATCTCTTCGTGTGCCTCATGGAGGCGGAGGAATTGTACATGATGTGCGTATCTTCACTCGTGAAAACGGAGACGAACTTCCATCAGGTGTAAATAAACTGGTTCGTGTATTTATTGCACAAAAACGTAAGATTCACGTTGGGGATAAAATGGCGGGACGTCACGGAAATAAAGGTGTCGTTTCAAACATTGTTCCTATGGAAGATATGCCTTACTTGCCAGATGGAACACCAATTGACATCATGCTTAATCCTCTTGGGGTACCTTCACGTATGAATATCGGTCAGGTTATGGAACTTCATTTAGGTATGTCTGCTCGTACTCTAGGTATTCATATTGCTACTCCAGTATTTGATGGAGCGAGTGATGATGACATTTGGGATACAGTCAAAGAAGCAGGAATGGCAGATGATGCTAAGACTGTACTTTATGATGGGCGTACAGGAGAACCATTTGATAACCGTGTATCGGTCGGTGTCATGTACATGATCAAACTTCACCACATGGTAGACGATAAACTTCATGCTCGTTCAGTAGGTCCATACTCACTTGTTACACAACAGCCACTTGGAGGTAAAGCTCAATTTGGTGGACAACGTTTCGGGGAAATGGAAGTTTGGGCACTTGAAGCCTATGGCGCAGCCAATATTCTCCAAGAAATCTTGACTTATAAATCAGATGATGTCATGGGAAGAACCCGTGCCTATGAAGCCATTGTCAAGGGAGAGCGTATTCCTAAACCAGGCCTTCCAGAATCTTTCCGAGTATTAGTTAAAGAATTGCAATCCTTAGGTATGGATTTGAATGTCCTTGACGCAGAAGGTCAAACATTAGATTTGCGTGAATTGGAGGACACAACAGCTTTCCGTCCGGATAATTCAGACATTACAGTTGAAGATCTTGAAGCTCAAGAACAGGTTGTAGCACAAGCAATGGCAGACGAACAAAATTTGATTGATTCAGAAAAAAAGACGAAGAAATAAAATTCTTTTCTAAACTCATATAATCGAAAAAATAAATAAGAAACTGGAGAAAGAATTGGTAGATGTAAATAAATTTGAGAGTATGCGAATTGGTATCGCCTCTCCACAAAAAATTCGTTACTGGTCATTTGGTGAAGTCAAAAAACCAGAAACAATCAATTATCGTACACAAAAACCAGAACGTGAAGGTCTCTTTGATGAGCGTATTTTTGGACCATCAAAAGACTGGGAATGTGGTTGTGGAAAATTAAAAGGGATTTTCTACAGAAATCAAGTCTGTGAAGCTTGTGGTGTACAAGTTACTACAGCTAAAGCTCGTCGTGAACGCATGGGACATATTGAGCTTGCAGCACCAGCATCACATATCTGGTACTTCAAAGGAATTCCATCACGCATGGGATTAGCTTTGGATATGAGCCCTCGTTCGTTAGAAGAAATCATTTATTTTGCTTCTTATGTTGTCATTGATCCTAAAGAAACAGATTTGGAGAAAAAGCAACTCCTAACAGAACGTGAATATCGTGAACAATTACTCAAAAATGGATTCGGTTCTTTTGTAGCGAAAATGGGAGCAGAAGCTGTCCAAGACTTGCTCAAAGACGTTGATATTGATAAAGAACTTGAAGAGTTACGTGAAGAATTAAAGACAACAACTAGTCAACGTCGTGTTAAAATTATCCGTCGTTTAGATGTCTTGTCCGCCTTTAAGTCATCAGGAAATGAGTTGGAATGGATGGTTCTTAATGTCCTTCCAGTTATTCCACCTGATCTACGTCCGATGGTACAGCTTGATGGTGGGCGTTTTGCCACCTCTGACTTGAACGATCTTTATCGTCGTGTCATTAACCGTAACAACCGTCTTAAACGTTTGTTGGACTTGAATGCACCTAATATCATCGTACAAAATGAAAAACGTATGCTTCAAGAAGCTGTTGATACTTTGATTGACAACGGTCGTCGTGGTCGCCCAATCACAGGAGCTGGAAGTCGTCCACTTAAGTCATTGAGCCATATGCTCAAAGGAAAACAGGGACGTTTCCGTCAAAACTTGCTCGGGAAGCGTGTGGACTACTCAGGTCGTTCAGTTATCGCTGTAGGACCTACACTTAAGATGTATCAATGTGGTGTGCCACGTGAAATGGCGATTGAACTTTTCAAACCATTTGTCATGTCAGAACTAGTAAAACGTGATCTAGCAGCCAATATCCGTACAGCAAAACGTAAAGTTGAACGCTTAGATTCTGATGTTTGGGATGTGCTTGAAGAAATCATCAAAGAACATCCAGTCCTACTTAACCGTGCACCTACTCTTCACAGGCTAGGGATTCAAGCTTTTGAGCCAGTCCTCATTGATGGTCGTGCTCTTCGTTTGCACCCACTTGCCTGTGAAGCCTACAATGCCGACTTCGATGGAGACCAAATGGCCATCCACGTGCCATTGTCAGAAGAGGCTCAAGCAGAAGCTCGTTTGTTGATGCTCGCTGCGGAACATATCCTTAACCCTAAAGATGGGAAACCAGTCGTCACACCATCACAGGATATGGTCTTAGGGAACTACTACTTGACTATGGAAGAGTCTGGTCGTGAAGGTGAAGGGATGATTTTCTCATCACCTGAAGAAGTTGAGATTGCACGTCGTAACGGATATGTACACTTACATACTCGTATCGGTATCGCAACAAACTCAATGAATAAACCTTGGACTAAAGAACAAAAAGATAAAATCTTAATCACAACAGTTGGTAAGGTTGCCTTTAACTTGATTATGCCCGATGGTTTAGCTTATCTTAATGAACCAACAGATAGTAATATCACGAAGAAAATTGACAGTCGCTTCTTTATGGAAGCAGGGGATGATATTCATGAATTCCTTAAAGGATTGCCTTTAATCTTACCGTTCAAAAAAGGTCACTTCGGTAAAATCATCGCAGAAGTCTTCAAACGCTACCGTACAACTGAAACTTCTGAGTTCCTTGACCGTCTTAAGAACCTTGGGTACCACCAATCTACTCTTGCTGGATTGACTGTGGGGATTGCTGATATTCCTGTGGTTAAAGAAAAAGCTGAAATCATCGAATCTTCACATGATAAGGTTGAACAAATCACGAAGCAATTCCGTCGTGGGCTTATTACTGATGATGAACGTTATAATGCAGTAACAGCTGTATGGCGTGAAGCTAAGGAAGCACTCGAAAAACGCTTGATTGAAGAGCAAGATTTGACTAACCCTATCGTTATGATGATGGACTCTGGAGCCCGTGGTAATATTTCTAACTTCTCACAACTTGCGGGTATGCGTGGACTCATGGCTGCTCCTAATGGACGTATCATGGAACTCCCTATCATCTCTAACTTCCGTGAAGGACTCTCTGTATTGGAAATGTTCTTCTCTACCCATGGAGCTCGTAAAGGGATGACCGATACGGCCCTCAAGACAGCCGATTCAGGTTACTTGACTCGTCGTTTAGTTGATGTAGCTCAAGATGTCATCATCCGTGAGGACGATTGTGGAACAGATCAAGGACTTGTCATTAGTGATATTGTAACTGGAAAAGAAATGGTAGAACCACTCTTTGACCGTTTGGTTGGACGTTATGTCCATAAAACAGTGATGAATCCTAAGACAGGCAAGCCTCTTATTGAAGCAGGGGAATTGATTACAGAAGATGTTGCCCAAAAGATTATCAAGGCTGGTATCACAGAAGTAAGTATCCGTTCAGTATTCACTTGTAAAACACCGCACGGTGTATGTAAACACTGTTATGGAATCAACCTTGCAACTGGAGATGCAGTTGAAGTAGGAGAAGCTGTAGGAACTATCGCCGCTCAATCTATCGGAGAACCCGGAACTCAGTTGACCATGCGTACCTTCCATACAGGAGGGGTTGCCTCTGGGTCAGATATCACCCAAGGGCTTCCTCGTGTACAGGAAATCTTTGAAGCTCGTAACCCTAAAGGGGAAGCGACCATCACAGAAGTTACAGGGACTGTAGAGACTATCGTAGAAAATGCAGCCACTCGTACCAAGGAAGTGACCATCAAAGGAAAGACAGATACACGTTCATATACTGTACCAATGTCAGCTCCTATGCTTGTCGAGGAAGGGGAGTTCATTCATCGTGGGGCACCATTGATTTCAGGTTCTATCGAGCCTAAACACTTGCTCCAAGTACGAGATGTCTTATCTGTAGAAACTTACTTGCTCGAAGAAGTACAACGTACTTATCGTTCACAAGGGGTTGAAATCGGAGATAAGCATATCGAAGTCATGGTCCGTCAAATGCTTCGTAAGGTGCGTGTCATGGATAATGGAGAAGCAGATATTCTCCCTGGAACGCTCATGGATATATCAGACTTTGAAGTCATGAATGAAAAACTCATCCTTGCAGGTGGTATGCCAGCTACAGGTCGCCCTGTATTGATGGGAATTACTAAAGCCTCGCTTGAGACTAATTCATTCTTGTCTGCCGCATCCTTCCAAGAAACAACTCGTGTACTTACTGATGCGGCTATCCGTGGAAAAGAAGATCATCTTCTTGGACTTAAAGAAAATGTCATCATCGGTAAAATCATCCCTGCAGGTACAGGTATGCCTCGCTACCGTAACTTAGAACCACTTTCAGACTTGACTAATGCTCCTGAACTTCCAGTAGAAGAAGTATCAGAAACAGTCGTTAATGCTGAAGCTGTGGAAGCAGAATAAAAATAAAGCTCATTATTAAATGAGCTTTTTTGATGCAAATTGTTATCTCTTGAACAAACTTGTAAAAAATAGTAAAATGTAAGAGTAATTAAGAGTGCCTTGCACTTAAAAAAGAGGAGACATTATGTCAATTATTACTGATATTTATGCTCGTGAAGTCCTTGACTCACGTGGTAACCCAACAATCGAAGTTGAAGTTTATACTGAAGATGGTGCATTTGGTCGTGGTATGGTACCTTCAGGTGCTTCTACTGGTGAACATGAAGCAGTAGAACTTCGTGACGGAGACAAATCTCGTTACCAAGGATTAGGAACTGAGAAAGCTGTTGATAATGTAAATAACGTTATCGCTGAAGCCATCATCGGATACGAAGTTACTGAACAACAAGCCATTGACCGTGCTATGATTGCACTTGATGGAACTGAAAACAAAGGTAAACTTGGGGCTAATGCTATCCTTGGTGTATCTATCGCCGTTGCTCGTGCAGCAGCTGATGAACTTGGTGTGCCATTGTACAACTACCTTGGAGGATTCAATGCCAAAGTATTGCCAACTCCAATGATGAATATCATCAATGGTGGTTCTCACTCAGACGCTCCAATCGCTTTCCAAGAATTTATGATTGTTCCTGTTGGAGCACCTACATTCAAAGAAGCACTTCGTTGGGGAGCTGAAATCTTCCATGCCTTGAAGAAAATTCTTAAAGACCGTGGTCTTGAAACTTCAGTCGGAGATGAAGGTGGATTTGCTCCACGTTTTGACGGAACTGAAGATGGAGTTGAAACAATCCTTAAAGCTATCGAAGCAGCTGGATATAAAGCTGGTGAAGATGGAGTAATGATTGGATTTGACTGTGCCTCATCAGAATTCTACGAAAACGGTGTTTATGACTACACTAAATTTGAAGGTGCTAATGGAGCGAAACGTAACGCTGCTGAACAAATTGACTACCTTGAAGAATTGGTAAATAAATACCCTATCATCACTATCGAAGACGGTATGGATGAAAACGACTGGGACGGTTGGAAAGCTCTTACTGAACGTTTGGGAGATAAAGTACAACTTGTTGGAGATGATTTCTTTGTTACAAACACTTCATACCTTGCACGTGGAATCAAAGAAGAAGCGGCTAACGCTATCCTTATCAAAGTAAACCAAATCGGTACTTTGACTGAAACTTTTGAAGCGATTGAAATGGCTAAAGAAGCTGGATACACTGCTATCGTTTCTCACCGTTCAGGTGAAACTGAAGATTCTACAATCTCAGACATCGCTGTTGCGACAAATGCTGGACAAATCAAAACAGGTTCATTGTCACGTACAGACCGTATTGCTAAATATAACCAATTACTTCGTATCGAAGATCAACTTGGTGAAGTCGCTAAATACAAAGGACTTACAGCATTCTACAACCTTAAGAAATAAAAAATTAATCTTCCCTTGTGGAAGATTTTTTTTGTACCAAAAATGTAAGTAACTAGTAGATGAAAAATCATCAAAATTGTGATAAAATGAGCATGAAACTTAAAGGTTGATTTAAGAATTCAAATCAGTTAGGAGAAATTATGCTTACTATTGAAAATTTAGCTCGTTTCCAATTTGCGATGACAACGGTTTTCCACTTTTTTATTGTACCTTTGTCAGTAGGTTTGGCTTTCATGACAATGCTCATGGAGATTATCTATGTTAAAACTGGAGATGAGAAATGGAAAACACGCACCAAGTTCTTTGGTGTCATCATGCTCTTGTCATTTGCCGTTGGAGTCGTGACAGGAATTATTCAAGAATTCCAATTCGGAATGAACTGGTCAGAGTATTCACGTTTTGTGGGAGACATTTTTGGAGCTCCTCTTGCTGTTGAAGCACTGCTTGCTTTCTTTATGGAATCTACATTTATCGGAATCTGGATGTTCGGATGGGACAGACTAGGGAAGAAGCTTCATATGCTGACGATTATCCTTGTCTTCCTTGGGACAACCTTATCTTCTCTATGGATATTGGCAGCGAACAGTTGGATGCAAAATCCAGTAGGATATAAAATTCAAGGCGGTCGTGCAACTTTAACAAGCTTCTCTGCTCTCTTGACTAACCCACAAACCGTACTTGAATTTAGTCACGTTGTGACTGGTTTCTTGCTTACAGGTGGATTTGTCGCAGCAGGGATTGCAGCTTTCCAAGTCTTAAGAAAACGTGATGTAGATATTTTCAAACCAATCATTCGTCTTGGATTGATTGTCGCTCTTATTGGATCTATCGGAAACTTCATTGCTGGAGATCAGCAAATGCTTGAAGTGAGAAACTCACAGCCCATGAAATTTGCGGTTGCTGAGGGGATAACCAAGACGGAGAAAGCGGGAGAGTCATCTTCTTGGGATTTAATCGCCTTCTTTGATCACAGTAATCAAAAAGTGATGGGTGTCCAAGTGCCTATGATGCTTTCTATCTTGACCTTCCATAACACAACAAATACCACAGATATACAATCTGTGGACGAACTCAATGCCAAACTGGCAGCCCAATACCCAGAAGCTGCCAAGCAGATAGACGGGAATTTTGTCCCACCTTTTAATGCTATTTTCTGGACATTCCGTGTCATGTCTGGTGTTTCCATGTTCCTTATCCTTATCTCTGCTGTAGGAATTTGGCTCACTCGTAAAAAAGGGACGAAACTTTATGAAAGTAAATTTGGATTGCGTCTTTATGGCTGGTCACTCTTCTTACCTTTCATTGCTATCACTTGTGGGTGGTTAGTAACGGAGTTAGGGCGTTATCCATGGACAGTCTATGGTCTCTTTACCATGAAAGACTCTGTATCGCCTAATGTTTCAGTAGGCTCACTTCTCTTTTCGAATATTGTTTATTTCATATTGTACAGTATCCTTGGAATAGTGATGGTTGTATTTATCCGTCGTGCCATGCAAAAAAGCATTTCAAATACAGAAACAAGTTATGTGTCATTGGATCCTTTGAGTAAAGAATCAATGAAATCAGACACAGACACTACAGAAGAGGAGGAAGTATAATGTCAGGACTACAAATTTTATGGTTTATCCTTATCGGTGTACTGTTCTCAGGATTTTTCTTCCTTGAAGGCTTTGACTTCGGTGTGGGAATCGCATCTGTAACACTTACCAAAGACAAACGTGAAGTTGACCAAACCATTGGAACCATTGGACCTTTCTGGGACTTAAATGAAGTGTGGTTACTCACAGCTGGTGGAGCAATGTTCGCTGCCATGCCTTACTGGTATGCTTCGCTCTTCTCTGGTTATTACAACTTGTTCTTACTGCTTTTGGTGGGACTTATCTTGCGTGGAGTAACCTTTGAGTTCCGTCACCACAGTCCAACTGAAAAAGGCAAAACTTTCTGGACTAAGATACTTGGAATCTCAAATTTTGCCATTCCGTTCTTACTTGGTTTGATTTTTACAAGTATGATCCAAGGTGTGCCAATGGATGCCAATGGAAATGTATGGGCAACTTTCACGACTTATGTGAATCCATTGTCAGTTGTTGGGGGTGTTGCAGTGGTCTTACTCAGCTGGTTACATGGGCTTAACTTCATCACGCTTAAAACAGAAGGACCGCTCCATGACCGTGCAAAGAAACAAGCCAACAGCCTTTACTATATCCTCTATGCAGGAGAAGTAGTCTTCGCAGTATTACTCGCTATTTATACTGATTTCATCAAGAAACATCCTATAGGAATCATTGCTTTACTTGCAGTTATTGTACTTTTGACAGTTATTGCTCATCTCTCAGTCCGTAAGAATAAGCAAATGACAGCTTTCCTAAGTTCAGGATTAACATTCATTGCTCTCGTGGCATTGATTTTCCAAGGCTTGTTCCCACGTGTTATGATTTCTAAAGATGGAGCACATGACATCTTGATTCAACATGCAAGTTCAACGCCATATACGCTCACAACAATGACAATCGTTACTTTATGTATCTTGCCATTTGTTCTGGCATATATCAGCTGGACCTATTGGATTTTCAGAAAACGTATCGCTAAATAAAATTTTATATTATATTAACATAGAGGGAGATTTGCTCTTTCTTAGTAAGAAAGAGTCAAGGGTACCCCTTGACTAACACTAATGGAAATAAAATTAAAACATAGACTCAGCTTATATATCATGCTTAGTATTGGATTATTGTGTTTATCTGCGTGTAGTTCAAAGAATAACCAAGCTAACACTACTGTTTCATCAAGTTCATCTGAGAATGTTCAATCACAATCAGTTAGTCTTGATTTTATAAAAGAAAGATTGAATATTGAAAATGATACAAGTGCAGGCAATCTCGCTATTATTGATAGTGGTTGTGCCATACTTCCTACATTAAAACCTCATATTTTAACCTTTCAAGATTTTGTTAATCACAAGACAGTTCCTTATGATGATACGGGACACGGGACAGCCATTACTAATATAGCTACGCACCTACTTCCTAATGTTCATATTATCGAACTAAAGGTATTAGACAGTGAAGATACAGCAAGTACAGATAATCTCATCAAGTCTTTGCAATGGATTCTAACCTATCATCAAAAGTATAATATCAAGGTAATCAATATTTCTATCTCACTTCCCTATAATCAAGAGGATGATCAGAAATTCCAAGACATCATTCATCAACTTAATGTACAAGGGGTTGCTGTTGTAGCATCAAGTGAGAATTTTAGTCGAGATAAGACACTGCCAGCAAATAGTCAAGGTGTTATATCTGTTGGAAGCATTGATGATAAGAAGACACTTTCGCAGGTTTATACTTATGGTACAGGAATTGAGACCATTTCCTTAGGGGGTCATCTTATTACACGAGATGGGACAAGTTTCTCAGCTGTCATCATGTCAAGCTATGTGTTATATCAAATGTCACAAAATCCAAATTTTCAAATTGCACAACTCAAAGGAGAAATCAAATGAAAAAACTCAAAGAAATGAAAAATCAAAACTAATCATAAGTATCATTTCACTACTGGTTATTGTTGGTTTGGTAGTTGCAGTATTCTTAATGCTCAATCAAAAACCTAAGAAATATCTGGTCTTTAATGATACAATTACAGCAGATAATCAAGTCTATAAAATGACAAATTATGATGCTTATGCAAATAAACTAGGCAAACTCATTGGAGAGACAGATAAAGGCGACCAAGTTTTCGACTTGGGAGAAAGTGGATATGTCGCAGTCCTCTCTCATGGGACAGAAAATATCTATGAAAATCAAAATCAAAACCCTATTAACCTACTTGGTGAAAAGATTGATAGTTTAGAGACAGATAATAAAATCACAGACAGTCAAGTCATCAATGAATTTGTCAAAGCCATGAGTCAACCATCAGTTGATGCCCCTCAAGATGTGGTTATGGAACATGACCTATCCGTCAATATCAAGAGCAGTAAAATAGGAATTTACTATCAAATCATGATGGATGTAGATGGGAATAGCTATATCTTTGACCAAGTTTCGTCACGGGTCTATAAGATTGATAAACCACTCTCAAAAGCACTCGGTATGGATGCAAACATGAAGATGTAAGGAGATAAAAAATGAAGAAAACAAAACTCACACTATTATTTGCTTTTGGACTTCTTGTTTTAGGAGGAGCCCACGAAGCTCAATCAGTCCAAGCAGTAGCAGCCAGTAATACAACAACGGTAACAGGGAAAGTAGAGCTAGACTATACCTTCACTCCAAGTGAAACCCCTGAAATGAAACAATGGATAAACAGCACACTTGCAGATGCAAGGACAGACTTAACTACCCAAATTGCACAAGAGACAGACCCTGATAAGAGAAAAATCTATCAAGATACTCTTAAAGAGCTTCAATCTACATCGGCAGACTCTATCTCAACAACAGATGCACAAGGAAATACAGTCATTAATGGAATATTACCCAACGCCCAAGTAACGATTGGAAATCAGACAGTAACTGCGGATACAAAAGGTAATTATACCGTCAAAAATGTACCTAAAGTAGAAAAAGATGCCGTAGTTTCTTATCAAAATTCAGAAGTATTTGAAGCTCCGATAAATACCTCCAACACTAATCAAGATAACCTTAAAGTAACAGCAAATTCATCAGATATTTCTAAAGCAATGGATAATATGATGACGACTAATCAAGCTTCTGCACAGTCTATTAGATATTATACATCTGCACCAATTGGTACACAGGCAGGTGCTGGGAGAGGGACAATTAAAGTCATAGGCTCTAATAATATGGTTTCTTGTAATGAAGCATCTAGAGACAATTCTCCAATGAATCAAACCAATTTCTTTGGAACATACAAGGAAAATGGGAAAAATATTAGTCATGTAAGTAAAACAGATTTAGGGAAATTTCCATTGAATAGTTCAGATTGTGCGAAAAGTACGATAATGGGAATTTCTCTAGTCGCTCGTATGGCTCATCCCGTCTCAATATTAGGGCTAATTCCTGATACAGCTATTAGAATAAACGGTGCATTGGCAAGTTTAACTTACGGACAATCAATAAATTGTGCCGTAGAAGCTGGTCAACATGCTGCTCGAAACATAAAACAATTTAGCAAATGGACTAATGTTTACTGTAATCCAACAAGAAAAGCAGGTAATCATTATAATTGTTCATGGTTTGCAGTAAATAATAAACAAAATCCTCAAAAAATTGAAAGATTGCATACATATAGATAATAAGGGGAATCATGAAAAAATCACATAAAATTACACTGATTACAGTTTTATCAGCTTTTCTTTTTTTAATAATAGGTGGAGGGGCATATTTCATTTATAATGCGACTCATCCATGGGTAGATGATATGTCCAAATACTATGAGGGGGAGTTTTCAAAAGATAGCTATTCAATTAATGATGGTACAATTCATTACAATAACCAAACTTATTATGCAATCACACATATAGATTTTGTAGGATTTCCGCAAAGTTGGTCTAACGATAATTTCAAATTATTGACACCGGATTGGCACAATCCAGAAATTTACTCTGTCAAAGGGTTTGATAAAAAAGATATGATTATGGTAGAATTTCCAAATGAAGAGATGAGTAATCCAATCATTTATCTGAAAAATTCAGATGGGGATAATATTTCAAAGGTATTAGATACCATTCATGCGAGTAAAGTTTCTCACATGAAATCATGGCTTGGTGGTACATCTAATAGTTGGATGTGGAACTCCTTTTATTCAAATGATGATCAAACAAAACTCCTTTCCTATTTGAAAACCTTGTTCAAGACGCCTGCTCAAAAGGTGGAAGTTGATAAATGGGAAAACCCTATAAGTATTCTATCTGATAAGGAAAGTGTCTGTGTTTATATATGGGTAGGAAAAGACAAGCAGGGTCATACCATTCTTTTCTATGATGGAGATGGGGGTGAATACGGTTGGAAACCCTCTGATAACATCAGCAATATCATCAACAGCAGATAAACTAAAAGTGAGAACATGAGGTATTAAGTATGGAAAATAAAAATAAAATTTATAAGCAATCAATAATTGCAATAATTGTAGGAATTATTGTACTTGCTATTCCTATTGTTTTACTTTCCGTTGGTTTCATTAGTAGAAATATTAATAATTATCCTGCCTCAAATTTTACATATAAGTACCAAAATATTCAATATTATCCTGCCTACAATATTCATGAAGAGAGCATAAGCGATACAGGAAATACAAATGTAAAAAAATTAGTGCTAGATAAAAAAATCACTAATATATTTAGTCCTTATGTACAAGAGAAGGTCTATGCGGTAGCAAAAATTGACTCTAAAAAAGTGATAGAAGTGCATCAAATCACACGTGATAATAATCCTTCTTATGGAAATGATGAGTATTATCTACTTTTCTCGAATAAGGGAGATGATGCTATAGGGAATGTATTAAACACCATTAATGTTAAGCAGGTAAATGGTGTCCTTGATGAAGGAAACTCTACTACAAAAACAATTTCATTTTCTAAGGCTCAACAATCAGAAATAATTAAAGAAGTGAAAAATATTGATAAATCTTTTGTAAAGCAGATTGATGTTGATGATTCAGTCAAAGATATGGAACTTCATTTTATCGGAGAAAATGAAAATTTAGTAGTTGATAGTTTTTATATTCATAAGGATAGTGATGGTAAATCATATCTTTGTTATATTGATGCAAGAGGTAATGGTCAAAATTATTATGAATGCAAGCAAGCCTTATCAGATGATATTTCCATTATCATCAACAGCAAATAAACTAAAAGCAAGAACCTCGCTTTTTGTTAGACAATAAAATAAATGAAAATTCTGACTTAAGTTAGAATTTTTTTATATAATAGAGAGAAGGACAGTTTAGGAGAAATAAATGATAGATAAGGCTCTTTTCAGATTAGATGGTGTAAGAAAGGCATTTCCACTTTTGGGGTTGCTTGCTCTTTTACAGGCTTTGACCATAGTAGGACAGGCTCTTTTCTTATCGGCTTCTATCACAGGATTGTGGCAAGGCAAGAGATTCACAGAAGTGATACCTACACTTATCGGCTTTGCCTTAAGCTTTCTTGCACGAGAAGGCGTGAATTTTATTCGTCAGTCATTTTTGGATAAATTCTCCTATAAATTAGCTTCAGAACTTCGTGGCAATCTATTAGAAAAAATATTTAATCTAGGCCCTGACATTAACAGTCAGATGGGATCTGGTTCTTTGACATCGACTGTTGTCTCAGGGATTGAACAGGTAGAAAATTATATTAAATTGGTCTTGTCAAAAGTACTGAATATGATGATGATACCTGTATTTATTTGGATAGCCATTATCTTTTTAGATTGGCAATCAGCGATTGTGTTGGCGATTGCCTTTCCTTTTGCTATTATTTTTATGATTTTACTAGGTTACATGGCACAAGGGCGTGCAGAGCGTCAGTATCAATCTTTCCAGATGTTATCTAATCACTTTTTAGATTCTTTGCGTGGACTTTCTACACTTAAGTATTTTGGCTTATCTAAGCCTTATGCTAACTCTGTCTATAAAACCAGTGAACGATTCAGAAAAGCGACAATTTCAACGCTCAGAGTAGCTATCCTTTCTACCTTTGCATTAGATTTCTTTGCTACTTTATCTGTGGCAATCGTGGCACTTTTCTTAGGTTTACGGTTGATGTCAGGAGGGATTTTACTCTTTCCCGCTCTTGCAGCCCTCATATTAGCCCCTGAATATTTTCTGCCCCTCAGAGAATTTGCAGGAGATTATCATGCCACACTCAATGGGAAGAACGCTTTTGCTTCTATCATGAGGATAATGGATAGAGAAGTAACTTTAGGGAAAACTTTGGAGAATAAAATAGTTTGGACGGATGATTCTCATCTGAAATTGGAAAATTTGTCTAAGGTCTATGATACTGGGCGAGGCATCTCAGGTGTTCATTTAGAATTGACGGGATTCAAGAAAGTGGCATTGGTTGGGGCATCAGGATCTGGGAAGTCCACACTCTTATCCATGCTTGCAGGTTTCTTACAACCTTCCTCGGGGCAGGTTACTATTAATCATCAAGTATTTGAAACCCTAGTTGATGAAAAGTATCGTCAGTCCATTCAATTCATTCCTCAAAAGACTTATATTTTTTCAGCAACATTAAGAGAGAACATTGCCTTTTATCAGCCTCATGCTAGCGATGAACAGATCAGGACAGCGGTTAAATTAGCGGGATTAGAGGATTTAGTGGCAGAAATAGGTTTAGACAGTTTGGTCGGTTCAGCAGGACGGACGCTTTCTGGTGGGCAGTCTCAACGTTTAGCCTTGGCTCGTGCTTTTCTCTCAGAAGATAGAAATATATTGTTCCTTGATGAACCAACCGCTCATTTGGACATTGAAACAGAGCTTGAAATAAAAAACAATTTATTACCTTTATTGGATGACAAACTGGTCTTTCTTGCTACGCATCGTCTGCATTGGTTGCCCCAAATGGATTTAGTCATCGTCCTCAATGATGGTAAAGTAGAAGGTGTAGGCTCGCACGAAGAATTACTCTCTCAAAATGCCTATTACCAAAGACTTATAGCAGATATGAAGGGAGGGAATTAACATGAAATTCAGAGATATATTATTTGGCAATGAATGGATTACTCCCTTCCTCAAGAAACATCGTGGTGGGTTAGTTATTGCCATTCTTCTAGGAACATTGACCATGTTATGTGCAAGTTTGCTCATGTTTTCAGCAGGATATGTGATTTCTAAATCAGCGACCAAACCTGAGAATATTCTTATGATTTACGTTCCTGTTCTTATGGTCAGAATTTTTGGAATTGCTCGTCCATTGGTACGCTACATTGAACGTTTGACCAGCCATAACTGGATTTTGAAAATCAGTAGCCAGTTAAGAAAGAAACTCTATGAGAAGCTTGAAAAAAATGCGGTATACCTCATAGATAGAGTGCGTCTCGGGGATTTGTTAGGGATTCTTAATGAAGACATTGGAAATGTACAAGACCTATTTCTCAGAACACTCTTTCCCCTATTGATTGCAGGGGCGTTGTCTATTGCTATCATTCTCACAGCTGGTGTATTTTCTATTGCCTTTGCCCTTGGGTTAGCCATATTCTTTGGACTATTCATCATTCTTGTGCCTCTAGTTTCTTATCGCCGAACACTCAAATATGATGAAGGATTAAAAAAATATCGCAATGATTTATTTTCTCATCTGACAGATGATGTGCTTGGTTTGCAAGATTGGGTGTTGTCAGGGCGTAAGAGAGAGTTTTTACAATCCTATCAAGCGTCAGAAGAAGGAGCAAGACAGGTTCAAAAAAATCTATTGACTTTTACCCGTAAGCGTAATCTCGTCCTACAAGCCATGTATACATTGTTAGTTCTCTTTCTCTTGTTTTGGGCAAGTGGAAATCTGAAAAATGGGGACGCTCCTAATTATATCGCTGCCGTCGCTCTAGCTATCTTTCCGCTCTTTGATGCCTTTTCTCCTCTATCAGATGCCATTGTAGAGACCAAGCGTTATGGAGATTCTGTTCAGCGTTTAGAGGATTTACCTGAGGTTGAGGGAT
>Ga0136643_10004129_pt1 | contig 19880 bp, 19 predicted proteins | sample TergutLab28metaG_FD_96883 | JGI IMG/M metagenome (GOLD analysis project Ga0136643, IMG submission 96883) | Labiotermes labralis P1 segment gut microbial communities from Petit-Saut dam, French Guiana - Lab288 P1 (version 3) (version 3) | ecosystem: Host-associated > Arthropoda: Insects >...
CGGACGCTTGTGAGTGCGGTAATGAACCTTCGGGTTCCGTGAAATGCGGGGAATTTCTTGACTAGCTGCAAACCAGTTAGCTTCTCAAGAAGGACTCTGCACCATGGAGTAAGTAAGTGATATCTTTTTTTCACTTCCCGCCGCCATTCCAGCGCCCATGTGGGCGGTCCACTGAATGAGGCAAGTCTTTACACGATAAGCGAGGCGGCAGGAAGTGAAAAACGGTATTTGTCAAGTACAGTTATGATACTGTTCATTCACTGTTGTGTACGTCTGACAATGACTGAAGTAACCTCTTCTTACAGTACACTGGTTGGTTGATGGGATAGAGGGGTGTGGTTTAATATTTGATTCTGCTTCATGCAAAACGAAGGTTGCTGTCTGATGAGGTGTGTCGGTGTGCCGTGTAGGTACGTGTGACATTTGTAGGCACATCGGAGGAACAGGCTGCTGCATTGTCCGTCTTCGAGCGTTTTTGCATTTGTCTGAGTGGAATGTGACGTGTGAGGGTGTACAAAATATAACTGATGTCATTCGTTAATCCTCGCTGGGTGTGGTGGGTCGGACAGCTCAGTCGGTATAGCGACTGACTATGGGCTGGACGGTCCGGGATCGAATCCCGTTGGAGACGAAATTTTCCGCCCGTCCAGACCGGCCCTGGGGCCCACCCAGCCTCCTGTACAATGGGTACCGGGTCTTTCCCGGGGTAAAGTGCGACCGGGGCGTGCTGCTGACCACTCACCCCATTCTAGTGCCGCAGTCATGGAAGAGTAGAGCTATACCTCTACCCACCTTCTGGGCCACACCGGGCCTGTAACGGGATCACTTTACCTTTACCTTTTACCTGTGTGTGTGAGTCTGGTCCGGGGAGCTGCATCACTTCAGCATGCCTGTATAGTAGAATTTTATAGTACCGATTTTGATACATAATTTGAAGTTATATCCGTGTCCACGGCATGAAAGCGTACAGGGGGATTAGAGGTATGACTCCACGCGTTCTTATCCTCGTCTGTAGGTGGTTAGTGGTAAGCGTCACGCTCTGCCCGCTTTACTCCCGAGAAAGGAATCCGGTACCCATTGAATGGGATGAGTTTGGGCCTTACGACCGGTCTGGACGAGGGTGGAGAAGGGAAAATCTTCTGCCCTTACCTGGAATTGAACTGCAGATCGTCCAGCGCATGGCTGGTGTTTGAAAATGCGCAGTTATATACCAAATTGCTTTCTGTATTTTCTAGACTAGTGGCCTGCCTGTATCCTTAACCTTCTCTTCAAAGAAAGTAAAACAGCTGTACTTAGCCGGAGACATAAATGGTTATCATGAGCTAAGAAGATCAGGAGGGCAGAGAATACATAGCAAAGTAATGAAAATGGCATGTCACGATCCCACTTACCATCATCAGCGCATGAATCATCCCTAGGACCGTCTGTTTGCCACGTGTTACGAAAACCGGTGTTTTGAAGGGAAAAGTACTTACTGAAGAAACAAGTTAATTCCCTGGTTGTTTCGAAACAACCTTTTGACGGGGGACACACATTAGCGTTGTCACTGTAATTATCGCAGCTCATTATGCACAGTTGACCTCTGACTGGAGTGAAATTTGTAATTCTGTGTGCGACAAGGAGCAGATAAAAAGACGTTGTGTGTTACTGTGGCTAAGCAAGAAGCATTGCTTTTTATTTTCCAGCAGCATTTTTATGTGACGCTACTACCCAATCAAAACATATCTAGTGCGTTTTATTTTCTAGCAGCACATGTAAGTTGCTCTAGTGCCCAATCAAAATGCGTGCCTATATTATTTTCGGGCAGCACTTTTTGAAATTGTGTTATGCCCAATCAAAAAAATGTGTTGCCTGTTTCGTTTGCCAAAAAAAAAAAAAAATTAAGTGGCACTACTACCCAATCAAAATACGTCTCGTCTGCTTTATTTTCTCGCAGTACTTTCAAGTGACGCTACTACCCAATCAGAATACGTGTAGTTTGTTTTGTTTTCGAGCAGCACTTTGAAGTGTCGCTACTACCCGATCAAAATTCATCTAGTCTGTTTCATTGGAGCAGCACTTGTAATTTGCGCTAGTACCCAGTCAGCATGCATGTCTGTTTCATTTTCGAGCAGCAATTTTTAAGTCTTTGTATGCCCATTCAAAAAACATGTCGCCATTTTCATTTGCCAGAAACACTACCCATTCACAATACATGATATCTGTTTTGTTTCTCCAAAGCAGATTTATCGTGAGATGCATGGTAAATAATCTTATGTAGCAGAGTCCTGCTTGAGAAGCTAACCGTCGTGCCGACAGCCAAACATATTCTCACCTTTCCGTGGAATGCGAAGGTTCATTATTGTGAATCTTATGTTTATTGGATCGTGCGTCATCTTGATAGTTGAATAAAGAGAGACCAACTTGATGTCACTTGCTTTTTTATTTCATTATTTAATGCTCAACATGTTTCGGATGTTAATACATCAATCCTAAGGAGCTCGCGACTTATTGTTGAGTTATTTCATGGGTTGTATAGCTCTAGTACGATGTGTGTTGGTGTTACGTTGTGGTTTGGCTGTGGTGGTGTGGTGTGGTGTGCTTCTAGTGCTTCAGCCTGCATACGGATACCACACCACACCACCCCAGCCAAACCACAACGTAACACCAACACACATCGTACCAGAGCAGTACAACCCATGAAATAATTCAACAATAAGTCGCGAGCTCCTGAGGATTGATGTATTAACATCCGAAACATGTTGAGCATTAAATAATGAAATAACAAAGCAAGTGACATCAAGTTGGTATCTCTTTATTCAACCTTCATTATTGTGTTTACTTTCGGCTCGCCATTTAACCCTGTGTTTAACTGTTTAGTCAATTCCTCATCTTCATGTCCTATTTACATATAATGTATTAATATTGTCCTCTATCGCAAACTTAGTTCTCCGAAGTAGACTCTTCCACTATATGTTTGATACTGAGCTACGCATACCTTTTTAGGGGCCTTCGCAAAATTTTGAAACGCGACTGTTATCTTCGTCATGTCTGTCCGTCTGTCCGCACGAAACAGTTCGGCTTCCCCTGGACAGATTTTCATGAAATTTGATATTTGAGTTTTTTTTTCCGAAAACCAGAGTCCACTTTTCATTAAAATCGGACAAGAACAATGGACACTTTATATGAAGATCAATGTACATTTTGATCCTATCTCGTTCATTTCTTCTTAGTATGAAAAATGTTTCAGACGAAAGTTGTAGAGAAAATGAAAGCACACTTTTTGCGTTCAATAACTTTTTTTCTTAAAAAATCGTGCCGTTTGTGAGATAACGTGTAAAAATGTTGTCTTATGGTCCTAATGCCTTATTGTCATCTGCTGTCATCTGCAGGCCGGCCGCAGATGACAATAAGGCGCACGCGCATTGCATTCTGGATGCCTAAACCTACAAACACGCTTTCGGAGTATGTAATACTTATTCCTTTTTCTCTGCAACAATGGTTACACAAACGCACATCAGTGTTACGCTATACGTACAGTGCCTCTCCTGTTATTTCTCACTTGCTGGCTTTGCACGTCCCGCCCATGAATCCTCCTGGAACTGAGCATTCCAGTACTGCTTGGTGAAGAATATCAATTATTAAGCTCATTATGTAAAAGGGTAAAGTTTTCCCGTTACAGGCCCGGTAGTAGAGGTATAGCTCTACTCTTCCATGACCGCGGCGCTAGAAGGGGGTGAGTGGTCAGCAGCACGCCTCGGCCGCACTTTACCCCCGGAAAGACCCGGTACCCAGTGTACAGGAGGCTGGGTGGGCCCCAGGGCCGGTCTGGACGGGCGGAAAATTTCGTCCCCGCCGGGGACCGCGGTAGCACAATGGTTAAGGTGCTGTGCTACAAATCGAAAGGTCGCTGGTTCGATCCCAGCTGGTGTCAGTGGATTTTTCATTGACACAAAATCCTTCCGATCGCACCATGGCCCTGGGGTCGACTCAGCCCCTAACATAAATGAGTACCAGGAGTATTTCTGGGGGTAAAGGCGGCTGGTGCGTAAGGCTGACAAACTACTACCATCCTGTGCCGTTGTCACGAAATCTGGGAGCCTTAACTTCCTGGAACCCACTGGGCCTGTCCAGGCCTGTAATGGGACTGCTTTACCTTTTTACATGAATTGTAAATATGTTTTGTATGGAGATAGAGGAGAAGCGTTCCGTACGCACTCAAGAGTTTACGCGCATTGCCTTCAATATACGTACGCTGGGGTGATGTGCCTGCAGTCCTACAGGGCGATAAGGAAGCGTCGGAATTGGGGGGGGGGGTGCTATTGTCAACTCTTGAGACAGTTTGTTGTGCACTTATCCAACACTCCGCCATGCGCCACATTTGCCTCACACGCACGACTGTGCATGAAGGTGTGTGGGGTAAAAAAATTAGTCTTCCCTGTTCACACCATGACGGCATAAGGGGGAGCAGAGGCGTAGATCCACTTTTTCATAACATCGGCACTGGAAGAAGGTGATCGGTTATAACATGACGTCCCGGCCATATTACCCCCGAGAAACAATCCCGGTAGCCATGGCATATGAGTCTGGGTGGGCCTCAGAGGGGGTCTGGACTTTTGGAGAAGAGAAAAATTTCTTGCCTCCGCAGGAATTCGATACCCGGGTCGTCTAGCCCACAGTATAGTCTCTACGAGTCTACCGACTACGTTGCTCCGACTGCACAAATATATTTGGTGTACTGGACGTAAATCTTGGCCCCGCGTGCCTCCAGTCCGTAGCAGGTGAATGGTAATGGTCACCTCCACCTTCCGGCTTGTGTGATCATGAGAAAAGAGGTTGGGACCCACTGGACATTTGGTTGGGTGGGTTCGGAGCCACTTTTGGATGTTGTTGCGAAGATTAGAGTGTCTGATCCTGCCGGGACTCGAACTTTTAGCTAGTGACGTAATTGACTCTCTTGTCCGTCTTCGTCTTGCGGTGTGGGGAGTGTTTTAATTAGGAAGTGACACATACGCCCCATCTGGGCGAACTGTTCGCGTCGTGCCTTATCCTTCAGCTTGTTGTTTTGCCTACGCCCTTGTTGTGTAAGTTCCAACAGCTGATACTGAAACACGTCGCTTTGCATAGCAATCAGTCACCCTCCCAGTGCAAACGTCCGTCCACCACATTGTTTTCGCAGAACGCTAGACATCGTTTACCTTGAGAAACTGGCCTGCAGGATGTGAGGTCTTGTGGTCTCGTAGATACGCGCGTACGTAGTGCAGGAACCAACTGTTTCCTTTATTAGGGTGATGACTGACGCCCCAACCAACTAACCAACCAACCAACGAAACATCCAGCCAACCAGAAAGCGAACTGAAGGTGGAGGCTTTTTTTAATTGAAATGTTATTCGCCAGCTGGGGACTGCTGAAACCATCGCGAGGTCGCTTGGCTCAACGACTTCCCGTGTTGATATTAATGGCTGGTTGTTAGTAGTAGGATTTCCAATTAGGTTTTTGCTTTGGGAAAAATAAATTTGGGTTTGTGAATGTCTGGGTAGAGAACCCAGAATAGCTGGGTTAACAGAATGTTGCGCTTGCCTGAAGGCCTGCCTGAATAGTGGAGAAGGGCCGTGTCTCGCCTAATTTAAACAATGGCAGTTTGCCTTAAACTGAGGCCCTCACATGGACTGTTAAGCCGTTCTATTGCGCAGGCAGTTTGTCATCGGCCACACATTGCGGAGGTCCGACTTCGATCTGAGGCCAGTGCGTGTCGAATTTGTGGACTTACAGGTACTGGGACAAAGTCTTTAACCGAGAACTTTGGGCAGTGTCATTCTTCCGGTGTTTCATGCTCAACATGCCATGCATCTACCACCGACACTAACTGGCACCGTCCTTGAAACGTTTCGTACAAACTCTGGCAGTTGTCTGCTCCTTGAAAAGGGGCGTGTGTACTGGTCCTGCCGGAACAGACCTATAACTAAATTTTGGGAGTTTTCGCGGAGGTGGCATGTTACATTATTTCAGAGAGTGGATGAGAGGTTTCCATGCCCTACTCAAGCAAGGCCATCTTTCCTGTTCCGGTTCTTTACAATGGCCCAATACCAGTGGCCACTCTGATGCGGTCCCATGTAGGCCAACTGGTGGAGAGAATGCAGGTGTTCTTTTGCTGGATCACTGTACGTTGTTAACGCCCTTATGCAAATTTGTGGATGTGGTACAGCTCGTGATGTTTATCCGCTTGCTGGATTCTTTGACCATATGTCTTCGGTTAGTCGTAGAGTTACGAATAAGGATGCCCATGTATACTAAGCTATTAACTAATTCAGAGCCAGGTTAGCTCAGTCGGAATAATGACTGTGTTACATGCTGGACGGTCCAGGGTTCGAATCCCGGTAGGGGCGAGAGATTTTTCTCTTCTTCTGAACGTCCAGACAATGTAGGCTCCTATTCAATGGCTACCGGTTTTTTTTCCCCAGGGATAAAGCAGCCGGGGCGTGAAGTTAACTACTCCCATCTATTTCCGAGGTTAAGAAGGAGTGGAGCTGTAACTCTGCTCCACCTGTATGATTTTATGGCGTGTACAGGGAAGGTTTTACCCTTATCTTGAAGGTTCATCATCAGGTTAACCTCATATCTCCTTTTTGGTCTTCTCACTGGGCATTTTGTGAGGTTTCCCCAGCGTTTTACCATAAAAAAGGCTTCAGCAGATGACAGTCAACCAGAGAATAGGAGGGTATAATGGGCTGGACAAGTAGCACGTATGACAAAGATATGAACTGCATACAGAATGTTCATGAGTAGACACCACTGGGCATAGGTGTCAAAGGGATGATAATATTAGACAGGATAAGAGTGTTGCAACTGGAATGTGTGTCTCAGAACAGGACTTTTTGTGAACATACTTTCAGGTTCTGTGAAAATAAAGATGTCTTGACTAGGTGAGCGACTGTCAGCTCCTCAAAGATCGCTGCACCTGATTTGATGCTTGCACCATTACTCATTATACGTTTCCTGATTAATTCCAACCACTAGTATGATGAACCCAGCATCATAGTGTGCCAATAAAATATCCTTTTACTGAAAAATATTTATTACTCAGAATCTTGAACAGAATTCTATAATATTTTAACCTTTCTTTAGAATCATGCTATTTAATTGTGCGTCTGTCTGTCTGTCTGTCTGTCTGTATGACATAATAAGATTCTATAATCCTGGCCCTAACTGGGCCACCACAACAGTATTGTTGAGTACATAAATATACTAATAAATATCCATTGAATATGACATTTATTAAAACCCTAACTCAGCTACATGGCTCAGCTGTAATTAAGCCATATTCAGGCTGTACAAGATAGTATAAAGAGAAAATATACAACTATGTTTGATATCTGAATATTGATTAATATTACAGCATTATTGTACATTTTCCCTTCATATATTCTTATACAGTCTGAGAGTGTGAGAGACACGTTTAGCTGAGGTAGGTTTTAAATAATTGTTGTGTTTGATGGACATTTATTAGTATCTTTACCCACAAATGTGACAGGATGAACCACATTAAATGAAGATATGTATACTGTGTGTCATGTTTTGGGAATAAACTTTGAAAATTAATTAGCCCTCTGTGAAAGTAGTGAATTTTTTTACTTCACATTTGGACAGATGTGTAGTACATTTGCCACACAAGTGTGGAAGAAAGTTTTGTGAAATAAGGATACAGACTGCACATTGTTTATTCCAGCCCTAATGTCTGTGTTGAACGTGAGGAGATAGATGAAAGCCAACATCGCAACCGCACAGGTGAAAATTCTGGTACGGATAACGATGAGGAAGGCGGGAGTATATTCGGCTCTTTCCAGTTTTCCAGTTGCCAGCAAACAGACATAAAATATATGTGTACAACCAAGTAAGTACCCACATTCCCACTTAGTGAACAGTAAGTATTACATTCATCGAAGTTAGTTTCGAACCTTGGCAGACCACTTCTCTATCTGTTCACTTTTCTATGCTTTTGAGTTCTCCATTCCTAAAATACACATAAATTCACAAAATACTCAGGACTATTGAGTCACCATTTGTTCTGATACACATAATGACCCAGATGGCTCCATTTCAATTTGGTGTCTTCTACTTAAGGTAATGTGGCCATAACATTTGATTTCATGTGTATGATTAACAGCTTATGTTATTACTAATTCATATGTTAGTAATCTAAAAAATTTAACTGTTTGATTACTTCTCTATGCTGTTAATATAATGTATGCAACGGATCAAATGAAGGCAGCCTTTATATAACAGTTTTGTTCAGGTTATGTAATACATATTTCTTTATGTGGTATTCCTATACAAACTTGTGGTAAAGTGAATTAATTCTTTTATTACTGTACAGGGCATTTCTATGTTGGGAAGTTTATATTTGTTACATGTGACATTTTTGTTAATGCCTAAAGTCATTTTCATTATATTGACATTTTGACCCTGTATTCTTATGCAGTGGTCACAATTGTAGGGTGAAACCTTTTTTGAATACCAGTCCATTAAAACAAATATTACCTCAACACTGTGAATATCTACATCCTTATTTTGTTATATATGATTTAGATGCTTTTAGTAGTTCAGGGATCTACTAAGATATAGAGACAGTGAACTCCCACTTAACCAGCATAAAATAATGTTCAAAATTCTATACATCACTACCCTTTAAATATTGCAATTAAAACATAACTAGGTTATTAAACTCATTGTTTTCAACTTTTTATTTCTTAATAATTAAAGCAGTTAAGCTGGAGCCAGTTAAGGGCACATCAGTCAAGGAAGTCTACTTAATAATTTACATCCTGTAACATAGTGTGTTAGAAATGGGTGCTGATGTAGTAACTTAAATGGAAGTTTGAAATACATGTTTGAATATGAAAGAAGAGTGCTATTCATAATCTGCAACTTGTCATTTATCAACTACCACTAGGAATATTATTGGACAGGAAATTTTACTACGGTCCTCATAAATTCAAATTAGGGTTATATTAAGAATCAGAGAGTAACTTAACAACCCTGACATCTTGTAATAATTTAGTAAATACTGATATTGAGACAAAATTCTGCATTTTATGAAGTTGTGTAATATTTGTGTGAGATTCATATTTGTATCTACTGAAATGTGCAAAGCCAGAAGCCTTGAAGCAGTTAAGCAGTAGGAGAGTACCTTTGGATAAATGGTGAATTAACTCTTTTATCTTTGTTTGCAGGATTCGTAACCATGGTATTCGCAAGACGTTCATTGTGAAATACCAGTGCTGTCATGGCTTTAGACGAGTTGAAGGGAAACCAGGTTGCACAGAAGGTAACTAATATAGAAACGTGTTTAATACCTTGATTTGCCCTGTTAAGGACCTATAGTACAAACGAATAGAGAGAAAAGTCTTGGACCAATAGTCTATTCTTAAACATTATATCAGATTGCACCAAATCATGGTTTAAATAGTTATTTACATTGAATTTAAAATAGTATATATAGAATCAAAATGCAACCATGCACACTCACTTGCAAGTTTGCAAGGTTATTACAGTGTCTGTAGAAACCTCAGAATTTAATGTCAGTAAATTGTTGTAATACAGGAGGTTCAACTGTTGTGTAATTTTCTGCCAAAACATTCCAGGGTCACCTTTGTCTGAGGATTACTGATGCGTATGTTTTGGTCTGAGGTATTCATTCTTTCAGTATATGACACTGTGTCTGTAGGTACTTGGTTCTGGGTGTTTTGAAACTGTCATTATAAATATTATGGATTAAATGTACATTGAATGAGACCATTGAGATGTGAGGTGCATGTAGGTATTAGTAGTAACAGGACATTTTACACTGATTGTTCTGCAGTCCACCTGAAGAGCTTACTGGAAACTGCGGCCGATGTAGGAGCAAAGGATTTTGTCGAGCTTGTGCGTACTACTGGTCTGGAAGAAAGGACACTTGCCAGCAATATGACCCTCTTTGTTCCATCAGATGATGCTGTTCGTGACTTTACTGATAATTTGCAGGAAGCGGTAAGTATATTGTGGATAAAAATTTTTAAGCTTGCACTTTGAATGTTTCTCAGATGATGGTCTTCTGGATGTAAGAGTTGAAAGGATTATAATTTGAAATATATTGTTATTTATTCAGAATTGCTTCATGCCAGTAGGTGTTGGGCCATGATATTTTCCCCTTTTTTTGTACTCATCACATTTTATGTAAATTACATACAGTGTGTCTTGGCGTTCTTTTGGGGAAAAATTTGTAATGGATTTACAAACGAAACATGTTGTTACTTCTATCTTCTGATCCATAACCATGCAACATGTATACATAACTGTAGCATTATAACTATAGTTTACAAGCCTCATTAAGGAATTGTTAGCTATTAAAATGTGGAAACAAATAGCAAGCCTGAAGAGTTACCAGTTTAAGTAAATGAATTACAATCTGAATTCTCTTCAAATCAGGGCAGGATTTTTTATTTAATTTTTCCTTACCACTGACTAAATTACTTTTATTTTGCACACTGACTGTGATTAAATATGAAAGTAGTCTGTATTAATGTCAATCTCTTTCTTTATTCCTGTGAATCTTTTCAGTCTCAATAATTGTAAACCAAACACATGTGTAGTATATATGTTCACACAGTGCATCGGTATAACTTGGGGGGTGCTAGGGGAGGCAAATGCCCCTCTAATATTCTTTCTACCTAAGAATACTTTTCTGGCTACTGAGTGGAGGACAGACAAATAAAAAAATAAGAATATTTTCTCATTGATTATTTGGGCTGTGTAAAGATGAAAAAAAATTGCATTTTATGAGTCGCAGAACAGAGGTATCTTAGTCACGCATTTACAAAGGCAGACAGGCACTGTCAATTTTTTGTTCTCTTTGCCTAAGGTCATTGCGTACTACAGACTTCTGTTTCATTAATCGATGTTCCTAATAACCGTGGCTAAATTTGCTCCTCCCCCCCCACCCCCTAAATATTACTAGCCAAGTTCCACCTATGACACAGTGTGTGATAATTAAAAACTATTGGTCTGAATTTGTTCATCAGGTGGATTAAAAATATGTATTTCTGGGAAAAAGCTCTTATGTGAACTGCTGGTATATTTTTCACCCACACAGCTGAGGGCTGACAAGGGAAAGGGAGACTGATGATGTTGTTTCATCATCACTTTCCTTGGCAGTATTAACCTTTAGCAGAAGGATTTAAATGTCAGTGGTATCTGGTGATGGCACAGGTTTTTCTGGCTTATTGTGGACATTTAAATTGCTACCAAGCATACACATGGAGACCAGCATATGGCATGCTAGGCCATTCACCAGCACATTTTAGAAACCAGCATAAGTTCACTTAAGATGGTAAAGAAAAGAACAAAAAAGAAAGAGTTCATTACTGCCATATTTTTGAAAATTTTTTAACCTCACAGATATGAACTCTGTTAGAAACTGACAACAGTGACAGTACTATGTAACTTAAGAAAGAAATATTTATATAAGTAGCAAAGCTTTAAACACCTGTTTGAGAGAGGTGCTTGTTATGTGTGAGTATTTGCACACTGTGCATGCTGTAATCCCACCTGAAAAGTCTTGGAAAATATATACATTTTGAAAAATTCTTGAGGATCTACTACACAGAAAAAAGATGAGTGCTACTAGGGCCTTACATTGATGCAAATTTTATGTAGATAGTTAAGGACAGACATGTGACACAGGTTGTGGATTATTCCTTTTGCAGGTAGGAACACACATCTGTAGCCATTCATTTGGCATTACAGTGAAGATGGTTATTCTACTTCACATGAAGATTTATCTTTTATGTACCTGGTTTTGAAGTTCTGCAAGAGTATCACATTTAAGCCTTGTTTCAGAATCAGGTGGAGTTTTATGTTCCAAATGCTTCTGCACGCAGGCGACGTGCAACTGGCGCAGAGGGCACCACAATGAGAGACATTGTTCAAGGCCACATGGCTCCTGGTATTTATGACATGAGTGAACTTGTGAATGAACAGGTACAGATATGAGGTTGTGAAGTATATTAGAAAGAGTTCATTTTTCAAGAATATATATATATATATATTTATTTATTAATTAATATTTATATGTGCAGACAGATCAACTTCATTGTTTTGTTACTTCATCATCTTTATAGCATCTGTGACAATTATTTGGATGACAGCAGACAACACAACTTTTGGCACTGAGCTGGTCACACTTAGATTACTAGCACATTCCTCTCATATGCAAGATGGAATGCATAGTGAAATTAATTGAATGGGGATAGCACCACATTCTTTTTAGGGAATTTCTATCTTTATAATGTTTGGGCATATTCAAACATATGCATGTAGGACATAAATAAAAAATTCATAGACTGATTTATTTTATTCATGCTATCTGGTAACAGGGAATTTTTGTAGTTGCAAGTACTATGTTTGTGGGATGAGTTATGTACTTCTTCTCAAGATATGTGTTTTGAGGTCATAACCATCTATTGAAGCTTTTTGAAGAGGTTCAAATATAACAAAGAATTGTGAATGTTGATGAATGAAGTGGACAATAAACACGTTTGGTATGCATGCAGGTGCTGAGCATGTAAATGATATTCTTTTATGGGATATAAGGTAAAGGTAAAGCAGTCCCATTACAGGCCTGAACAGGCCCAGAGGGTTCCAGGAAGTTAAGGCTCCCAGATTTCGTGACAGCGGCACAGGATGGTGGTAAGGTTGTCAGCCTTACACACCGGCCGTGTTTACCCACAGGAAATACTCCTGGAACTCATTTCCATTAGAGGCTGAGTTGACCCCAGGGCCATAGTGCAATTGGAAGGATTTTATATCAATGAAAAATCCACTGACACCAGCTGGGATCGAACCAGCGACCTTCTGATTTGTAGCGCAGCACCTTAACCTCTGTGCTACCATGGTCCCCCATGGGATATAAGGGGTGTGTGTAATATTAATAGTGCAACAGAAAGTTGTTGCAAAATAAAATGGTACTCTTATATAGTATATTATACTGGTGATAAATATTGATATTTGTTTAGTATGATTCATAGATGGGATCAGAACAATCAGTGGAAGTCTTCCACTATTCAGAAATTGAAAGAGGTGCATACACATATATTGATTAGTGAAGGAAGTTTTGATTTATTTCTTGACATCCAAGATATTGTTCAAACTTAATTTATTTTTAAGGGTAATACTTGAAACAAGATATTCTATTATTTGATGTTTTGCTGACCGTGCATCTCAGTATAATCTTAGTAACTGACCGACTTAATGCACACAGTCTTGTTTTATAATAAGTTTATTATATTATAGTCCTCTCTCAACCTGTGCACCAGACGGCCACCTACAGTGTGATGATACCAGATGCTGAATAATACAATTTTGACATCCTGATTATGAGCACAATAGTGCTCGAAACATGTAGAGGAATATAATAAACTTATTATAAAACAAGAATTTGTGCATTAAATTGGTCAGTTACTAAGATATTCTATGTGTAATCTTCTGGTTGCCTAAACTTTGGAAGAGACCAAACCCTTGACCAGACATGAATCCTCAATGTGCAGAAGCATACAGCACACAGCCCTCTAAGACTACAACGAATTTTTGTCTGGTGTGGTCATTGGTAAGGGAGTTCAACACAAGATACTCTTCTAACACCGGTTACTTACAAAATTTAAGATCACTTTTAAAGTGATGCTTTTTTGACTCAGTTGAAGAAATTAAAGAGGTAGAACAGGGATACACAAAAAGATTTCAGATGCTTTATAAATATTGTACTATCTGCACTCCTAGAATATTATTATATCTCTTGTTGTAATTGTAATTTCCCATTTTTACTATCTAGGTGTTTTATGTTGTACCCTGTATAGTTCTGTAGTAAAAGATATTACATTCTATTGGATCAGTATTTTGATGGACATTGTACATTTCAGGTTCTGTACAGTGATAATGCAAACAGCTCTGTAAGAGTGAATGTGTACCCTGCTCCTGGTGAAAGGCTGATGACAGCAAACTGTGCAAGAATTACATCTATCAATAACTATGCAACAAATGGCGTTGTGCATGTTGTGGACCGAGTGATCCGTCCTGTCACTAAATCTCTTGCCGAGCTTCTTGCACAGGATAACCAGTTCTCTGTACTCATATCCTGTAAGTTACTTAACCTCTGCTATCTACAGCAGTAGATACAGCCAACACTACCCTGTCACAAAATATATTGTGATGTTAAATTCTTTTTGGAGAATCTCAAGTCTCACAAATTCCTTTTTTAGGTTGCCTTCTCAGCAGTATGCACTGACATCGATGTTTTATGTCCTTTTACAGTGCTGTCAAAGACTGACCTGATTCAGAAACTGAAAGAACCTGGTCACATTACCATTTTTGCTCCAACTGATTCTGCTTTTGAGAAGTTGGATCCATCTGTGCGCTCTCGACTGTTGCGAGGAGAGGCATGTGCTGGAAGTAAGTCATTTGCTTTGACATGCTTCTTGGTAACTTAGAGGATAGCCTATGCATGTGATTTTAAGGTATGTGTGATATTCTTAAATTGTGGATTAAATTTGTATTCATTTAATTCCTTTGATTATCAGTTTTCCATGACAGAGTCAATATCAGTCAACAAGCCGTTTTTTCCCCCTTCCTCGCTTTATCATTGTTAAACTAATCTGCTGTACTATGGCCTTGACCTTTTCATATGGTTCTGCAGTTTTTTAACTGTACACATCCCTGTTGTTCGGTAAAGTGCACTGTTGAAATTGTTGTGTGTTGAACTGGAATATTATTCCCCTTTAACCAACCTACATAATTCAGTTGTCTGGATTCTTCCACGTTGAAGTGACTGTTAAAGACAAAGACCAGGATTACTAAAGCAAGACACATGTCATGAAGTGTTGATAAAAACCTGTTACAATATAAGCGTTACACTATTTTCTTATTAATAACTGCAGTGTTGAAGTTCAGGTTGAAAACATACCCACATCACTACTGTATATCTGGCCACAATTGTACAGACCACCTCAGACTTATTACTACTCATTAGGAGATATTTAATTTGCATTACAAATTTCTTTATGGAATAAAATGACCTTACAGAAATATTAAGGAATGCAGAATAAAGTGTGCCATTATGACACATGGGTAGGGATCCTTTTTTTTTTAAACAAAAAAATGGGTTACTTAATAACATTTAGAGGACCAAGGGCTTAGAAGACAGACATTTTTTAACCTGTCATGAAATGAGAAAACACAGTAATTTATCAATATTACCACAAAGATATAATGCAGACAAAAAATTACAATGCGTGAATGCAAAAAATAAAATTTTCATAAGAAGAATACTACTCAAATCCAGATACTCAGTTCACTTAATGATCTGTCTGTACATATCCATTCTTTTTCCTTCACAGTCTGTGCTCAGGCTCTATAATCACTCAGCTACACACCTTCCTCTCTGTCTTATTCCTTCATATTCAGTGCTTTGTCAGAAATATGTTTTCATGGCTTGCAAATCCATGGGACATTTGGTGTCCCGAATCAGATTTTTTGGAACACTCTGGACAGAGCTTTTACTACCCATAAAACTGGGACTGTCCTGGGAAAACTGGAATGAATGGGTCCTTTACATAGGTGGGAGTGGAGGTACAACTCCATACAGTCCTAACCTTGGCACTAGTTGGAGGCAAGTGGTCAGCTTCATGCCCCAAGTGGTTTATTCCTCCTGGAAGTGGCTTCTGGGGCCCAGTGAATAAGATTCTGGGTGGGCCCCAGAGCCAGTTTCAACATTTTATAGAAGAAAGGAATCTGTGTTCTTGCTGAGAATTGAAAAACCATTACTGCGTTGTCCAGCATAGTTGCCATACAAACTGTACCATCCCAGGCAGATTCAGGGGATGACACATTTTCCATTATTTTGATGGCAGTCCTTTTTTTATATATTATAGGTGTAATCAGTTTTGGAACTTGTGGATCTGTGTCAGTTTACAACACAAAAAGTTAATCTTGCTTCCTCTGAGTCTGTTATTTCAGACTTTTTACACTCTCAGGTCCTTTGTTAGGAAGTGAGTACTAGTCTAGTGCTCTGACATGTCATAATAAATGGGCTGCAGGAGGTTGAAGTTTATCAGTAGAATTTGTAAAACTGGCATCATGTTATTTTTAGGTTGTTGATGCAGATTACTTTTGAGTCTGAAGGTTGGTGACTAAGTGTGGCATGACTTCACTTGCAAGTTGTACTGTAGGGAATCATAACTCTTGCCCACCGACATGTCAGAGACATTTCTTTTTGCAAGGGTTTGTTGGGTCTCACTGTTCCTGATTTTATAGATGTTCTTAGACATCACCTGGTGAAACATTCTGTGTGCTCTGCTGCCATTCAAACTCACTTGATGACATTCAGTATGGATGGTGACACTCTGGACCTTGAAAGAAGACCAGATGATGGCAAAATCTTTGTCTCGGGAATGCAGATTGTTGCCAAAGATGTAGTTGGTACTAATGGGATCATCCATGTCATTGATGATATCATCATGCCAGACTCTGGTGAGTAAAGGAATGTTATAATATGCATTGTTTTTCCACTATCAAGGAAATGGTAGAGTTAGTGAGAGGTTTTATGGTTACGCCATTTCTGGAAACATAACCAAAAAGAAAATACACAGCTCTTGAAATGTGTGATTTGGCCTGTATTTAATAATTCTTGAAAACTTCAAGTAAATTTTTTTTCTGAACTGTCTTGAATAACTTGCTCACTCTGAATATTTCATCAGTATTCTTACTGGGATATCTTAATATATCAAGATTTAATATACTGATGTTATCATAATGGTTGTCATTTTTGCCATCATCATTATCAGCAGCAGAACATTAGTACAGTGTTAAATGCAGTCACAATAAGTGCTGCTGCTATACTACTACTACTACTACTACTACTACTACTAGTAGTAGTAGTACAGCAGCAGCACTTACTCTGACTGCATTTAACACTATACTAATGTTCTGATGCTAATACTACTAATACTACTACTACTAGTAGTAGTAGTAGTAGTAGTAGGAGGAGGAGGAGGAGGAGCAGGACTGTCAGTATATGGGACTTGAAACATATCTGAGTGTATACTTCATTACAATTGCAATACAGTTACACAGTTACATGTACTATGGCCAACTGTCAACTAATTTGTAAATAAGTAATGCGTAAATATGAGTAGATACACTAGTAAGTGCATTTTCATGGGACCATGTTGATGATGCACCATTTTGTCAGAGTAGGGTTTAAGACATCTTTCCATAGCAGGGGAAGTGTTATGTCTTGCCTAAGTAATTTTGAACAGAATTATATACTAGATGTATACTTATCCTTGTTCTCTTACATGTGCATTAATGGGCAGGGTTGAGATTCCCTTGTTACAGAACATACCTTGGACAGGCAAATGGCATGTTGAATCTTGAAAGAAGAATAGGTGATGACATACTCATTGTTTCTTGAATGCAGATATTTACCAAATACATCATTAGTTCCTTGAAGCAGCTGACAGTATGAGAGCACTCTGCCTTAAGCATACTTCTCAGTTTAAGCTGTAACTTATTATTGCAGTTACGGTATTATGTGATCCATCAACTAAGTGTACTAGTACAGTAACATGTGACAGTTTTATGTATTGTTTGGTACCTTTCTTCTATAGGAGAACAAATTGATAAAATTGTTATAATGTGAATCTAATTAGTGTTATTTGATTAAAATGATTAATTTTCAGCTCGCCCAGTCACTGGAGTGTTGGCCAGGCACAACCTGACTACATTCTTGTCACTTCTGCATGAGGCAGGATTGACTGAATCACTTGATTCTATGAAAAATGTTACATTATTTGTGCCAACTGATGAAGCCCTTGCAAAACCTGAAGCAGTTGCTGAGCTGGGGAAGATCAGAGCAGACACAGATAGACTCCGTGACCTGCTGCTGTACCACACAACAGGGCCTGAAGTACAGTCTTGCGACTTATCAAATGATAAAGAACTCAAAAGTGGTCTTGCTGACAAGTCTATTCGTATCAATCTGTATGCCACGGTGAGTGTTCCTGTAGTGATCTAAGCTGTAGAAAATGAAGGTGTTATTCACAATAAACAAGATCTTAAGGGGTGTACTATAATGTAATGTGTAAAATTAAGAAGAGTGAAATGTGAATTAGTGATGGTCTACCTTACCTAAGTTCTGCAAAAGCTGTGGAAGGTGTATAGGTCACAAGTCTGTTTATTGCTTTATTATAAACCAATATGGATGGAAATGGAAATCAGCCAACAAGATTTAGTGGACATTTACCATAAAGAGAAATCTAGAGAAAGGTATGGAGTATGCTTGGAAAATTATATTTATGGCCCTGTGTAGAATAGGTTTTGGTGTGGATTCATATAGCTGAAAGAATTACTCAGCTGCCTGTGGTGAAGTATCCCGTTTTGTTTTTCAGCAGAATTTGTGAAATGGTTTGTAGGATGCATTCAAAAGCCCATGAATGGCCCTGTGTAAAATAGGCTTCATCAATATAGCTGAAAATTGGAGTTGCTGGGCAATGTTAGTGAAAGTCTTCAATGTTAAATTTTAAAAATTTCTGTTGATTAGTTTAGGCTCTGATACAAGGTCACAGGAGGACAGATGTGACCTCCACATAAGGTAATCTTCTCTTGTTTGTGTAAAGGAGCTGAAATGTTTGCTGTTTTCTTATAACAATTTTCCTATCACCCGTGAAGTAACACGAAAAAAGCACCCTATATTTAAAAACGGATAACCCTAATATCCAGTAATTTTCACTGTAGTATTATTGGTGGCAAGTTATGTGGCACTGTTCATGCAGGTATATACACATAATAGAGGCAAACCCTGCGGGCCCAGTCTACCCTTGCTTGAGGTGCTGATTATCAAAGAGTGTGTCTGTTTGCTCTTAGTGATAGGGGATTGTTTGCTGTATATCTTGTTGGACACTGCTCGAGGCATTGGAAGTAATTTTTTAAAAGGAGTTCTGGAGGTAGGTAGATGGCATCTGCCTGCTACCACCTCTGTTTCTATCCTGGTGCTTTACTTCTTTTAACTCTGTTAACCCACGTTCCTCACTAAAAAGAAAAAAAAACAGACTACTTTGACTGCTGTGCTGTTAGTGTATGTCCATTTAAACTGTTTGATCCAGTGGCCCTATTTCCATGAAAATTTACGTCAACATAGTTTTTTATTTCCAATTTTATTACCAATAATAATAACATAGTGGATGAATGAACTCGTGGTGGGTGCACCACTACTGTCACTTACTTTCAGGCCTTGAAATGATGCATGATAATATTTTGTGAAAAGATATGCATGTTTGTTGAGGTTGTATTTTTAGAATGTGAAATAAGAAGCTGGCACTCATGCAAAGCTGCTCTGTAGTTTTTCATAACTGATGGACAGTTTTATGTGGACAGATATAATAAATACATACATGCATGTATGTACATATGTATGTATGTATGTATGTACGTACGTATGTACGTAATTTGTAATTTCATTTATTTCTCCAATAAATCTTTGGTAGATACAGAGTAAGTCATTGCAAACATAGCTTGCATAGCAATTGTCACTGAACTTAACCTATTTTTCATATTTCCTGTTTTACTCAAAATCTTATTACATAAAGTTTTCATTCTGTAATAAATTAATTTCATTGCACACACATAGCTATGTATATACATGCACATAAATAAATATATATATATCTAGGTATACACTATTGTTCACCATTTTTGTTTAATTCAGAATATTCTTAACAGAAAGTAGTAGTTCTTTAATACATTAAATTAGAACTGTATAGTATTTGTAGAATAAGTTTCATTTGGGTTAATTTTAAAATATTCATCTAAACTATACA
>Ga0136643_10004136_pt1 | contig 19865 bp, 17 predicted proteins | sample TergutLab28metaG_FD_96883 | JGI IMG/M metagenome (GOLD analysis project Ga0136643, IMG submission 96883) | Labiotermes labralis P1 segment gut microbial communities from Petit-Saut dam, French Guiana - Lab288 P1 (version 3) (version 3) | ecosystem: Host-associated > Arthropoda: Insects >...
AAACACTACTCAGTCGTCAGCTCCTGAAAATGGGCACATAGTTGCCCGAAACATGTTGAGCAACTTGTAAGGAGAAAATAAAGGATTACACAAAGTGACATCTGGTTGGTTTCTTATCCACACACATTTAAAATTACTCAATGAATTGGCTATTCAAAGATCTGCAATTTTCTTCTTAACACCAATCTTCCGTCAGAAGGATGTGTGAGATTGCAACAGGCTACCCGTTGCGTCAATAGGAACATTTCTATTCAAATCACAGGAAGCATATTTTTCCGTAATCGCAAATCTGCCCCTTTATTATTGTCTGAATTGAATATTCATTAAGTATGTGACTAAACGGAAATGTGGAATTGAATCCAAATTTTACTTTCCACATCCCTCTCCCTTTTCCATTACTTAGTGGGCATCGTTAATGACAGTCATGTTTGGTACCGAGTAATTTGGCTCCAACTGTGATGTTTCCTGCTTATTTTCGAGAGGTTTCCGATTCGAATCCCGGAAGGGCTTCTTCGGGGGTTTCCTCTGCCATGTCAGGCTCATATGGATATATTATCTCAAATTGGCTACGGCCACTTACATCCTTATCCTTTTCAATCCATTGCTTATCATCACCCAGTCAGTCGACACTTTGTGTAATTTGAGGTATTGAGAGCGGTGTTAAATGAAATACAACTAAATAAACCTACGAGGGAGAGTCAAATGAAAACCTTAAAAGTGCGATAAAAATTCGAAACACAGCTCGATTGTCTTGTAAGTTGACAACAGTGATACTTATGGTTTGGTGAGTGTCCGACAGGTGGCAGTACGTTGCAAGAATGCAACACGACGGCGCAGTAGTAATGTCAAGATGGCGGCCCCGCTTGCAACATGCACCAAAGAAGAACAGCGTTCTGTCATCCGTTTTTTTAAGTATGAATAGGTGGAACCCATCGAAATTCATCGACGAATGAACGTTCATTATGGTGATGCATGTCTGTCACTACAGCAAGTGTACGAGTGGACTAGGAAGTTCATGAATGGCATTAGTTCTGTAACAGACTCACCTCAACCTGGTCACACACACCGCGTAGTGACACCAGAGGCCATTGCAGCAGTTGAAGCCATCATGAAGGAAAATCACCGGGTAACAGTGAATGAAATAGCTGCACATCTGGATGTGAGTCATGGATCAGCACACCATATCGTCCATGATGTTCTGCAGTTCCATAAAGTGTCCAATAAATTACGAAATAGGAAATATTTAAGGTTTTCATTTGACTCACCCTCGTATTACATCTTCATGTTTTCAGACAGCATATGGGAAGACACAGAATTAAATTAAAAAAAAAAACAGATTAAGAGAAAGGGAAATTCTGAATGATAATATGCAAAAGAGGTCAATGATGGATGGCTGTAAAAAAGAGCTGCAAATTACCAAACAAAAGGAGGCGACATCTGGGATGACTGCAAAACATGGATGTACAAAAGATAGAACTGCAACTGCTTAATCCTTCATACATGACGATGATAACGATATGTCACTCCAGTACAGTTTTTGCTAAATGTTTCATAATCCCTTTAAGCTCGAGAAATCAAGATTTTTTGACTGCTCAGAATAACTGGTTCCTATGAAGGTTCCAAGTCCATATAATCTCTAAGTACCACACGTGGTTAACACTGACAAACAGATGATATCACATCCTGAATGTGTAATGACTTCACAAGTGGATTCTTTCAACTTGACAGATACGCAAAGGCCAGAAATGTCAAAAAAAAAACCATAATGGATGAACTAGAAACAAAACTGAAATCATGAAAGCATGACACAGTGTACAGTAATTCCTTGCCTTATGAAATGAGTTATTTTTCAAAATGATTTTTTACACTGTGCATTGTAATATAATCATATAATACAAACCAACAAAATGCATCTTTGTTAAACTAATACTATAATTTTTATGGTGTCTTCTATATGTTCCAAACCTGAGGGTCCACCTTCAGGGAGATGGCTGTACATACAAATCATACCATGGTATATGTTTATAAACAATTATTCCTTACCTGTACATACAACCGTATTCCTGAAGATGAAGTTGTACAAATTATATAATACCTGTACATGCAACCGTCTGCCAGAAGATGAATCTTCGTGTTCGAAACACGCACAAGACATCCTGAAAATTAAAATATCAGTTTAACAAAGGTGCATTTTGTTGGTTTATATTATAGGACTCAAGTTATGTTACAAAGACCTATCCACAGGTCAAGTATTTTTAAATCAAAACAATTTTTCCCATAAGAAATAATGTAATTAGGCTACAGTACCGCAGCTTACGAACACAGCCTGTTGAGATTACAAAGTATGCAGTTAAAATTGTAAATCCTATTACACAGCATATTAGACATCTACAGATGTTAAAACATTACTTCATCATTCCATGAGATCATCAGGCTCAACTTCAGCAGCAGAGTTTGATGAAAATGATTCCTTTCCCTGAAGTTTGGTAAAAAAGACATCAAATAAAGCTATGCACAGCTGCCTTCTTTCTCTCATACAGACCTCTTTGTTGCATACCATGAACATCTGACAGGCACCTGGAAGACTGATGCAAATCTTAACATTGTGATACTGCTCTTCGAAGATCTCCAGTGCTTCATAATTTCTTTGGAATGCATCTGCCTTCAATTTGGTTGTGAATATTCTTACAAAGTTGGATGATATGGACATAAAGAACAGCACGAGGCTGCTGAGATTATCTAACTTTAAGCATCCGCTCACTCACTCCCCCAGCAATACCAGTAAGCAAGTCACCCTTCACTTTCACATTCAAAGTGTGTCTGCTGGCCTGCCAAGTGAAATTCCCATTATTTCTGGTAGGAAATCACTTCAGATGTTAATTGCATATACAGATGTTTGTGACTGAAAGTTTCATGTGCTGCGAACTTAATGTACGTCCGAACAACAACATTATGGCCTCATACAAATAAACGTCCATCATCAGATAATGCAAGACATGTTTTTGTTTCAACCTTCCAAGTAATATACAATACCGAAGAGAAAATTACTGTATACCAGTTGTTGCTTCATAAAACTGCAATACAATAAAGCAGTCCTGAATTAATATAAAACTCTGATTTTAAATCTTATTTGCCGTCACTGCATTTTCTAAGGTAGCTTCTTAACGCTGCCTGGTTTGTAGAGTTGATATGATGTCCCCTGTTATGCTGTCTGTGCTCCACAGTCATCAACCTGCTAACAAGTTGAAAGGGGAAATGTGTTTCAAATTCATAATGCAGTATTCACTCAGCCAGTGTTAAAACACAAACGATTCTGCAACATTCAATGCTGCCAATTACAAAAACAGCCCGCAAGACATAAAGTGCTCAGTGTAATGGTGCTGATATGAAGCCAAGCAGTGAACAGTGGCCACCTATAATATACAGTACACCGCAGTACAACTTCAATGCATATGTCACCTAATAATACACACCATGCAAGCCACATGGTCTGTTCAAAAAGTATCTGACGTGATTTTTTTTCGCGGAAACTAATGAAGCACGGGAGGTGTGCTGTGGTAGAGAGGTGGAGGGTACATTCATGCGCATGTGTGGATTTTTTCCCACCAGCAGAGAGCGTCAGTCGCGTGCAGCCAACGTGTGAGTGGGAGTGTATATGCAGCGTGCATCGCATTGTTATTTTCTGCGAAAATGATGGAACGACTCAAGCAGCAGTATTGCATCAAATTTTGCCAGAAGCTTGGCGACAGCCAAGTGGAAACAACTGGGACGATTCAGTGGGTTTTCGGTGACGATGCCATGGGCATCACACAAATTAAAGAGTAGTACAACTGATTCTAAGATGGCCACATGTTGGTGGAGAGCGACGCTTGTTCTGGTAGAGCCTCAACAAGCCAAGATGATGAGCTCATTGACCAAGTGTGGACTTTGGTCATGCAGGACTGTCGCGTCACTGTCCGAGAACTTGTGGAGGAGGTGGGGATAAGCACTGGTTCAGTACATTCCATTTTGACCAATGATTTGGCCATGCGGAGAGTGTCCGCAAAATTTGTGCCGAAGCTGCTACCAATGGAGCAAAAGCAGCTCCATGTGGAAGTCTCGCAGGACATGCTGGACCATGCAAACAGTGACCCCATATTCCTGAACATCGTGGCCACTGGTGATGAGTTGAGGGTTTACGGGTACAGCCCGAAAACCAAGGCGCAGTCATCACAGTGGGAACATTCAACATCCCTGAGGCCATAAAAGGTCAGGCAGCGTGGAGCAATGTCAAAGTGACCATTTTCTTTAACTCTTGTGGGGTGGTGGATCATGAGTACGCACCACAAGGCCAACATTAACAGAGAATACTACCTGGAAGTCCTTTGTCGCCTTTGTGATGCTGTGCAGCGCAAGAGACCGGACCTGCGGGCAGCGGTAATGTAGCAGTTGCATCATGACAATGCACCAGCTCATTCCTCGCAACTGATTCAAACTTTCTTGGCTAAACACAACATTCCTGTGGTTCGACAGGCTCCCTACACTCCCGACATGGCTCCTTGCGATTTTTGGCTGTTCCCCCACCTGAAAATGCAGCTGAAAGGGGCTTGATTTGAGTCACAAGATGACATTATATGGAACATGACGGGCAAGCTATATTCCATTCCCAAAGAGGCATTCCAGAAATGCTTCGAGCAATGGTGGAACCACCGGGAGAAGAGTGTTAAGTCACAAGGAGGCTACTTTGAAGGGGATTAGGGTTGCAGACTTCTGGGCGTGTAAATGTATTTTTCCCAGCCAAAGGTTGGATACTTTTTGAACAGGCCACGTATACCGAGAAATTTAATATAATTTATATAATTATGTATCAATAACAAACCAAAATCCAAACAATGAATAGTGAATTCAGAACATACATACCTATATAGCATCAAAACATTGCATTATTAGTATTCTGCAGTGAAATATATGTACACACTACCCACTGCTTTTAAGTATTGCCATCTAGTCTACCTCACAGTGGCAGCGTACATATGTGCAAACAGACAGCTGTTATACAGATGTTTATGGCTATATTTCCTCATAAAGCAATAAAAACAAGCTAAAAATGCAGGATTTCAGTTAATTCTCAGTCTGTGAAGAGAATGAAAATTATTTTCCATAGACGTATATACAGTACACTTACATCTTGTTTGAATGCTGCAGTGTTAAACAAAATCCGCTCAGTCCAGCGCATCGTAGTCCTCATCTTCTCGTTTTCGTTTTACTCCAGAGGAAAGGTCATTTGCTTCAAACTTCACAGGTGTATTCGCTACATTTGCTGTAGACATAGCCACTTGGATCTTGGGTTTAACTACTGGTTTTGAAGTTGGAGTTGCTACAACAACATACAGATTAAATCTAACTTAATTTTCTTTAATTTCAATTCATACACAGAGACTACTAGTAAGTATAAATGTACAGACAGACACATTAATGAACTGTTTTCATCCATTATTTGTACCAGCACTGATTCCTGCAGTACACAAGTTGTTATACATAATTTTCGGACACTGCCTTCTCTCCCTAATTTTGCAGTGACATCTTCTGACAAAAAGTGATGATGATATACAAGTCTAAACCAATATAATACACTTATATACTCTTCACAGGAGCACCTGTCAGAGTTCAAACAAACGTATATTAGACACATCCTACCTGAAGAGAATTTTATAACAGGTTTAGGTATAGTGATAGCTTGTGTTCTTGAGACCGTTGCCAATGTTCCTTGTCGCTTGACAATAGACACTGACTGTGACTGCTTGTTTTGTAGTTTCACTCCTGTTGCATTCAGACCACCATGTGTGAGATGTGATGTAACAGCAGTATTCATATAGCCTGCACTGCCCCCTGCCATGGTATGATGGTGACCTTGCTTTACCTGGGGCTGTGAACAGAACCTACTTTAGCAAAACACACTCTTTACAGTGCAGTAAGATTAATTACTTCTTTATAACATGGAAGAATAATGTGAAAGTCCTTTCCCTTGGTGAAAAGCAGCTGCAACAAGAAAATGACTGCTCACCCCCATCTAATGCCAAGGTTAAAAATGAGTGCAACTATACCCTACTCCCCTATGTGCCCTCACAGCATGTACATGGACAACTTTACTCTAATTAACTATATAAATGTAAGACAGCACAGCCAGAAACTATAAATGTCAATAACAAAGCTCTACACAGACCATCTTAGAATCATAATTCTTTTAAAAAAAACAAATATCAACACATTTGTTACATCTGCTAAGGTTTGCTGCATTTCACCATTTATATTATGTGATGAACTAACAAATGCACATCAATAAAATATGTTTTATCACACATGACTATTCACTTACATGTTTTGACCGCTTAATGCATGGATATGGAACATATAAAGTGTATTTCACTATACTATCAACTATTTTCTACCAACAACAAACCTTTCCAATTAAATGCACAAAGAGTAGATTACTTCTTTCTTAATTATATTTATTTACCACTGCCTTAAATATCTCAAATTATACAGTTTCATTTAATGACTGTTAAATAATATACTGGAAGCAGTCATGATCTAATTTCGAGCACTATAGTGGTAATTTTCTACGCCAACTGAGAAAAATCATGAATAACCTAAATTAGGAGAGCCAGCTAGGGGCTGAAATTTGAATCCAGGACCCATGAATATGAAGCAAGAGTGCTACAAACCTAACCCCAATAACACGTAAGAGCAATTTGTATTTTTTCAAAAACACTGCCTAAGAGACTGCAGTGAACTAAATTATGTAATCACAGCATACCTTCTTATTACTTTTCAATCTGTAATTGCATGAGGACAGACAATAACGGTCTGGAGGTAATCGAAGACCACAATGGGGTTTGATGAGTGGCAGTGGGCTGTTGTTCTTCGTTCTTGCAACCTCTAGCAGGATCTGGCCAACGTAAGGGCAGAAAAAACAACAGTTAATTCAAGAACACTGAGCATAGAACTTTACAACAAAGATATTTGTAATCAACAGATACTTACATCACGAGGTGGTGGAGTTGTAAACGCACGATCTATTGTCATCTGAACTGCCAATTTTACGTCTTCTAAATCTATTACTTTCTTCTTAGCATGACTTGCAAACACTTTAGCATCATCCAATATGCATGTTACGTAACCTAAATCAAATAAACAATACTTTTAATAAAAAATTAATCATCAGAACAGACTAATTCATTTTACAGCACAATGGTCCACACCTCATTTGGAAGAAGAAGCTGTTATGAAATCAATGCATGATAAAGGCCACCAAAATCGAAGCAAACTAATAACCCAACCAAAAACCTTTCCTGCACATGAACAAACACACAGACAAAATTTAAAGTATAACCTTGCTTTATAACTGGTTGGTGTTGGCAACCCTTACATAATAACCAAAAAAGTAAGATGACATTAAGGCAATCATAACCTGTGTATCAGGAAATCCCATAATGGACCATAACTCACAACGAATGTAAGTGGTTACGTAATTCAAACAGTACAGATACAATTTTACAGTACAATGACGAAGGACTCCAGAGACTGTGGAGAACGATAACCTATCACGTAAACCAATGACCCAACTAATATTCAACACAAATACCACCAAAGTACATGTCTTGTGCGTTACTGCTATGGCAATCTGACTGAATTCATACTTTGGTGCATTGTACGACCAGCACTATAAGCAACAAATATACGATGTAAAGTCTGGAATGACCTGAAAGTCAGAACATCCCTGCATTGTAAATTTTTATAGTGCATTTTTGTTTTTTTTTTTCATCTCCTTGATCAGTTAACAAACATGATATTCATTATCTTTTGCCCTGATAATGGTTACACGGCCCTCAATGCTCTGGCTTACCCGTGATGCTACTTCTTCAAATTCAGTTTTGAGCATACTATGTCTCAACAATTACCACTACTGCTGCTGTCAGATGTTACAAGAGTATTATATGGGAGTAATTAAGACAGGCCAAACAGAAAGGACAAAACGATGTGTGTAAATAATATATGTAATCCTAAAGTACAACAGACGTAAAAACAGCCTCTCATACGGCAATAATTATTTAAAGTTCAAGTTCCAAGTTACGCACGTGTTCATGTAGTAACCCTACTCTGGCATGGTAGGTACATATGCAACCATATGGTACACATGAATTCATTCCTACATACTTACGATATGTAAATTCCAAAAGTTGATTTATAACACGTGGCTCATATTCATTAATACCCATATCTTTCATGATAGACATAATTACTTGCGCATCCTTCGGTATATGCTTCGTCGGCGTCGCCATTTTACCAACTGCTGTACACAGCACACGTACTGCCCACTAGTGACAAGTTCGTGAAATTCTAGCTCAAGCACTTAAGGAGGGAATATGACGAAAACAATACCAACGTTTTACAACACTACATATTTCATTTCGATCAACACAAAGTAATGAATTAAAGAATATATACATATTCTAAATGGGAGCCGTTAAATTCTTACAGTTCTTGTGGAGAGCATAAATGCATATGAATACTGTACGTACGGCAGTTGTGAATCCTAGACCAGACTGGTCAAGCTGAATGGTACAGCATGAGTTCCGTTTTACCTCTCCCCCAAACTGTAGGAAGTCAATCATCTGGCAGTGTCCTAGGTGGCAATATTAGCAACAACAGCTAACAACAACAATAATAATGGTAGTAATAAACAAAAATGTAAATATGACCACACAGAACTCTGCCATTATCTGCACTAAGAGAAAAATCTGAAATTCTTACACAATATATTTTGGCCATTTAAAATGAAATAATGCTCTCCTACTGTTCTTGCATTTACCCTTTAGGTCAGGTAAAGGCCATACTTCGTTATCTCTCATATCTCTAATAAGTCCTGAATTACTCTTTTATCAACCTGGCACACATCCATACTTCAAAGGTAAAGTTATTAAAGCATAAAATGATTTAATTGCATCACCCAACTGCACTCTTATAAAACCTTGGAATACAAAACCAAACTCACTATGTCTGTATTTCAGCGATCACTTGCAGGAGAATCTAACTCATGCACTACTTTCATAACAAAAAAAAAATCCAATGTCAAAACAATGGGAGTTTCAATGCAATGAGCATGAAGGAATTCCATAGAAATAGACAATACTGTCTCCTTGGTCAAGCAGCACATACCTGGATGGCAATTACTCAACCATGCAGTGTAACAAACCAGAAAACCTGCTTCCTCAATACAAAAACAGGTACGCAGCTACTAAAATCTCTTAGCCGTTACGTTATTTCCAGTGGGTAAGCACCAAGCTTGCTGCTTGACCGAGCCATATCTTTCAGTGTAGCATTCTTTCTCTCTCTCACTTCTTACACAAAGGCAACAAGTACAGCCATTATTATTACCACTTTACTTACAATGAAATAGACACTGTCAAGAATGCACCACACTGCCTTCTATATGTCTCTCTCTCACATACGTGCTTCAAACAGCAGGTACAGCCAGCAGTACTCTGCACCCCTTTCCTTCTAGCAACTGCATGATACAAACCATATTAAAAAAAACTTTTAATGGAGAAAGGAAGTCATTCCCTCTGTTTCCGTGGTAGAGCAGCACAATACTAGCTATACCATGGAATTCACCACCAATAAATGGAAACTGCTGGGTGTTTTATTTTTTTACTGTATATTTGTTGAAATTTGAAAGGCAGTGATATTTATTAATATATCCCTGTCACCACAGCATGGCACACCCTCAGGTTGTGGATGGAGGAATGGCCTCCAATATGGAGGGTAGCTGCGAATATATTGAAAAAGCAGATGCGGACAGCCGACAAGGGGTGGTCCTCCATCTAGGGGGTTGGGCGAGGTGCTAACAACTGCTCAACATAAAAACATATCCTGTTACAAACTGTCTACAAGGAAAGCCCCAGACCTGGACTGATATTAATGTGGATCACTGTACCCAAATTAAGAAATGAGCCATGACAGATCTAATCAACGAACATAATTTTATATGTAAAGATACACAGAGAATCCAGACCATTTTGCTATAACGTTACACAAGTAATATATTACTAATAAAAGAACAAGGAAAAAATGATGCTCCAGTTCAAGGGTTCAGACAAAGAAGCTGAGTTCCTCTGTATTCATTGTAACAATTGCTGATGAATAAATCACAATGTGGGCATAAGTCAAGGGTGTGCACAGCCCAGCCACCAGGTTACCATGGCGACTAATTCTGTACAGTGGCACCTAATACTTGTGGTTTCTCAGTATGGAACTTGCTTCATGTCAGCCTTCTGGTGTCTAGAATTTTGAGGTGGCTGCTAGATTTTTGGAAAGTTTGTGCACCCCTTGTATACGTAGTTACTAACTAATATGTCACAAAAAATGCCAACATGACAAAAGTAGTTACTGGAAGTAAGAGATTTCAAGCTCCACTTTGCTTCTGCACTCTACCTACCTCACCACAACAACAGTGACTGTTTTGCTGTTGGGCTAGGATCTGTTCTCTGCCAAGTCATCAATTTCTGATTATTGCAAGTTTAATTAAAGTTGAACACTTTTATTTTTAAAGATTCATCACTACACTTCAATACTCGATGCCATACTAATGATTACAGACTTCAGAACTGTTTTCTGTTTATGACAGGTGTTTTAATGGCCTTCAGGATTATCAGTACTTGTACGATGGACATAAGAACAAAATCTGTCTAGCTTTACCATCTGAAGGTCTAGTACTTTTGAAAGTCCCATGTATATCTGTTGTAGCTCAATAAAACATATATACTCCATTCTACAACTCAAGACAAAGTTCTGACAAACCCAATAAAGTGTCTAGCAATAAACCCACATTTTTAATGAATGCTGAGAAGTCTAATATCTTCATCATCGCCTTGTAATGGACCCGTGTGCACTCAATCTTGAATTACCAGGATATGTGTTGTTGAAATATTTCCTCAGACCACCACACTGCATTCATAGTTTGGTAAAATGAAGCAAACCACTTTAAACTGACAACATGACAAAGAGACTGTGTGCAAGTAATTAGCTCATCTTTATTTCTAGAAAACCTGTGCAGGGTCAGCTCAAAATCTGCTGCCATCCTAGGCCAAGATAAGTCTGGCTTCCCCTCCCCATAATCACCTCAACTCCTAACATTTTCAAAAGAAGTACTTGCCTTCTATTTCCTAAATTTATGCCAAATTCTGCAGCCATAGAAAACTGCCTAGTTTGTCTAATGGGTTTAATTGGCACTGGACCTTTGACACAATGAACAGAATTATTACAGTATGCTGAGTCCTGCAACTAAAACTGCAGCATCTTTCATGCCAACTACAGGCATGGGACAGGCACCATAACAAACAGTGGAATTAGAAAAGTTGCAAAGAAATAGTTTTGCAATGCCTGACTTTCATGCTAATACTACTGATGCTCCACCAGGACAAATTATAACTAGTTTTACCTCTAAAATCACCCCCTGCAGTTCTCAAGCAGACTACAAGGACAGTTTTACCATTAGAAGTACTCTTTTTTTTATTTTAATTTTAAGATGGTTTATATTCCCTTTTATGCATGTAATAATTGCAAATGACCAAATATTTTAGAGTTTTAAAATAATTTTTATGATTTAACATTTCAAAATTTTATAATTTTCAGTTCACAACCTTTTATACTACACAAATATTGCATGTTGAGGAATTTCCAGCAGTTCTGCCACAATGCAAATATGACATTAAGCAACTGTTGTATAAAATTGTGTGCTCCCTGAAGATGGGCTGGTGGGGCCCAAAACATGTAGGAGTTAGTGTTTTATAATATTATTGTAATTTTAATAAAAATTGTGTGAATTTTTTTTTGGTATGAATTGTAATAATTGCATTAGAAGTGACTGATTAATCAGTCACAAATAACATTTTGCAGTTCAGTGTCAGGTGCCATAATATGGTCATGAAAATATAAAGAAACTAGCTTTAGGACCCTCAGCATGTACACTTGGTGTCCACTTTTCTTGGCATAGCAAATACAAATCAATTAAAAATTTGAAGTCACATTTATGTATAGGTTTGCATTCAGTAACATTTGAAAATTTGTATCTGCTCTTAACTAAAAACAATATGTTATAGTAAAGGTGCCTGTAAGAATTCTCACGTTTAACAAGTTTCTTCTGCATTGCTCACAACGAACTTTATTCACATACTCAAACAAGAGCTTACAGTGCATCAAATGCTTGGTAGACAGATTAACAACCAAGATTTCACAGTGATATTAATGAATAAATACTGTTTTAATTCTCAAATGAGGTAAAAGAAAGAGTTTTATACTATGCAGCATTATCTTCATATCTGCTGCAGGCAGTAGTAGAGGTGGTCTAATTTAGTCCTCTGTGTACTCAAATGGCTCTGGGGGTTCAGGCTCCTTGTCCTCATCTGGTTTTGGTCCAAATGCTGCAAAGACAAAACTCACGCAAGAGTGACACAGCTAAGTGAAAGAAAGTTTCTAGAGCATTTTTATTTCCACAGTCTGGAGGTTTGGCAATAATGCTATTCATCTGTTACGCCTGCCTAATATTTTCATTCTTTACTGGTATGTCATGAATCCTTCAGCTTTTTAGTTAAGTATCACACCAAAACTGTCATATTAAAGATGAATTACTTCCATCAACATATCAAATTATGGCACAAATAACAGCATAAGACACCCTAGTATAATCATGGTGCCAAGTAAGTGACTAGAGTTATTTTAAAATGTGTCCATATACAAATATCTCAGGTCAATTACCTAATAAGGTAAGGCTCCCAATGAACGAAACCTGAAATAAATTCTTGACATTTTTTATGTAAGATAGCATCATTTTCACTTCCTGAACACTTGAAAACAGAAAAAATAAAATAATTCCTTCATTGCAGTTTTATACAGCCATACACACAGTATAACAGTCATAAGTCTTTCAAACCATTTTGTTTAACTATCTCAAAGGACTCTAAGACTGGACCTAAAATGTGGGATTCATTATTCTCTAAAACTACTGTTCAAAATTTTTTCCACAACAATCAATATTTAATGAATTATGCTCAAGGTGAGTACAGAAAGGCACAATGGTCTTCCTGTTAAGTGTATTTTGCTTTAGTCCAATTTAACCAAAATCAGCACATGCAGAAAACGTTTTGTACCACTGCCCACTAGCTAATGTAATGCTATCAGTTGAGTGGTTCTTGAGCAGTTTCATAGTTGCAGATGGATGGAGAGATTCTCTATTGAAACCATAATATCCTACCTTGCAGAATTGATAAACATGAGGATTTCACAACATTACAGGATATTTTTCTTATTAAAACGGTTTTAATGAGAGGAAACACACCATGAAACAAGAGGAAGGAACAATACCTGCATGAATTGGTAAGGAATTTACAGCCTTTATTCTTATGCATAGTAGTCTAATACTAAGTGATGTTCTTCTCTTCTACATCAAATTTATGTACATTACCACATAACTTCCCTGTCTTTATCCAGTTTGTTACCTGTGTTACAATTTTATAAAACATAAATATTCTATAACTTAAATACTAACAACACAATAACCCTAGGAAGTGTGTCATCCCCGTTGTGTGTGTGAAACTAGGAGAAGGTATGTAGTGAAACACAACTTAATCACTGAGGTGTATTTAATGACTGTGATGGAAACAACTACATGTTTCGGCCTGTGTTGGTCATCATCAGGTTGTCTAGGGAACTTAAGGGCTAGCTATATGCATGTGCATGTATGTAGAGATCTCTACACCACGTGCGCGCACATGCATATAGCTAGCCCTTAAGTTCCCTAGACAACCTGATGATGGCCAACACAGGCCGAAACATGTAGTTGTTTCCATCAGTCATTAAATACACCTCAGTGATTAAGTTGTGTTTGACTACATACCTTTTCCTACTAACACAATAACCATTCCTGTAATAAAGACTCAAATGTTTTGGAAGATGATGTCATGCCCCCTTTCTTGGACTGCAGAGATCCTGAAGATGGGGACAGCAAGAGCCTTTAAAATAGCGGTAACTATTTATCAATCAATATAACATGATATCGCAGAAGACTTGATTCTTCACAAAAACACTGGTGTCTTAACCTCAAATCTTTTATTCCCATATTGCTGTTTTGATTCAAATTAATATTTTTATTATACAAACCGGCCACTGGCTCTACCAGCTCCTCCACAGCTCCTGGTTTCACATGGCGAACCATAATGATTCCTCCAATTGTCAGATCCTTGAGAGGAACATAGCTACTTCCTTCCACTTGTTGAAGCACCTTCAACTGGGCAGCATGGAAAGAAAAGAACATTAATTAAATACAAACACTTCCACCCTTCAATAATGTATAAAATCGTAACTTTTATACCGCATAAGCGTCTATGGCTCCACGGTGTCTTTGCAGATTCCTTCAATAAGTGGTGCATATGGGGGTGAGTGGGGAGTGGTTTAGCAAAATGAATACATTTGATTTTCTACATTATAAAATTTTTTAAAATTTCTGTTAGGGGTGGCCATGGTGTTTACTCATGCTGGATGCCAAAAAACCTAGCTACATCACTGTCTTCAAACATTATTCTTCATTCAGCATTAGAAGCCAAGTTTCAAACCCACACAAATAAAAATAATATTGTATAAAGCACTTTACATTTTCAATGAATGGCTAACCTGTAAAAGTAAAAATATAGTTTTACTTGTGCATGCACACAACATACACAGGGGGGAAAGAGGCACAGTTCCATTCATTCTTAACCATGGCACTGGATATGCAAACCGATAGCCATCTCAAACCGAAAGAATCATACTAATGAATCCCTACGTTATGTGCAGCACATTATGCATAGCTAGCTCTGTGTTTCACATCAGCAACCTCGACACTCTGGAAGCAATTTATTTTGCCAAATTTAATTCTACAATGAAATACAGAACCCTATGGAGGGCAATATGTCTCACAGTTGCAAGACATTTAATCTACAAAACAAAATGTTTAAGAATTATGATTGGTACAAAATGCAGAAATCCATGTAGATGTCTGTTGTACAGTGTATAGATTTTACCTCTCCCACACGAATAAATATTTTAATTAATTTCATTGTATATAATCAATAAAAAATTTCAGCTACACAGAATATTAACACAAGGAATAAATAACATATTCAGATACCACTGCTAACATCTCATGTTTTTGAGGAGTATGTACTATCTTGGTATCAAAACTGTCAATGGTTTACCTTGTAAACTGGCAAATCATGTGAAAGAAAAGGCTTAATTTAAAGCAGTGTTAGAGAAGATACTTAAAAACACACTCTTTTCACTATGATGATGAATTTAGTTTACACATCCCCCCACCAAGAAAAGTTTTATGCTCCTGCTGGGAATTGCACCCTGGACCACCCAGTCCACATCCTAGCCACTATACTGACTACACTATACAAGCAGCCAATATGTAACTTGTAATGGTGAATAAACTTTCCAGAGATAATGGAGAATTTAAATATAATCTAAAATTTGCTATTTATTATTTCTATCATTTCACCGTGCATTCTGTAGATTATTTAATTACACACACCAACACATGCACATATATGTGTTATTTAAGAAGTCTAAAATTTACATTAAAACATTTAAAATGCTCCTACATGTTTTGACCACACTTTGGTGCTGTGGCAGCATGCTGCCACAGCACCAAATTTAACATAACGATGTGATTCACTGAATGTTTTAAATTATAACTTTAGCAAGGAACAATATATGCTCCCTGAAGATGATCATGTGATCGAAACATTAGGAGCGTTTTAAATGTTTTAATGTAAATTTTAGACTTCTTAAATAATATATATATGTGCATGTGTTGGTGTGTGTAATTAAATAATTTGCTATTTATAATTTAATAAAAGTCATTGTTCAATGAATGCAGGCAATGCCTGCTTACAAACTACCCTATCTTGTGGAAAATCTTTGTCCACAGCACATGCACAGTACTTCCACATAGCAGAAAATCTACATTCACAAAACAGTCAGAATTATGGAACATTTATGGATTGCCTCAATTCCACTCATCTTCTCACTGCCTCTCTCAAAACCACACACACCTGTGGTTTCATGATGCGCGCTGGGTTGCTCAAAATCTCGAAGTTAGGTTCTGGTTCTTTCTTGGTCTCTTCCTCCTTAGTGCCTGTTGCTGCTTTCTTCTCAACTGATCCTGCTCTCTTCTCATCCTTATCTTTGTCCTTTTTGTCTTCTTTTTCTTTCTTCTCATCCTTCTTCTCCTTTCCTTCATCCTTGTCTTCATCCTGAATTAATGATGAAACAATACTTACTTAAAAGTCCCTCAAGAAAATAACAGTACACAAAATCAACAAGGTTGGCAAAATTTGTGGTATGCCATAGATTTGTTTTACACACACAGATATGTGTATCTTGTTACTTCCTGAGCATGACCAAAACAAGAAAAGTAAAAAGAGACAGAGAAAAAGTAATGTATAATACAAATCTATGTAACTCATAAATCGTTAATTTGCAGCTGAGTTTTTATACAGATGGCCAGATAGAACAAACATAACACAAATAACAAGTACTCAAGGGTTGTAGTTGATTTGGAAATAGACTGCCCTGCAGCAACTGCTTAATTATTGAGACTAATACAAATAAACTGGGAAAAATTATGTACTGAACGGTACCAAAAAATATCATGTCTTACTACACTGCACAGATGCAGCTACATGCCTTTGAAAATTCAACTCTATTGTGTGTTAAGATAAAACCTCTCTCACAATGGTTACAATATAGTATCTCAAAACCTTCTTTAAGTGGCATACTTCATAACCTTGGTTTCCAGTGTAAGTGACCAACGAGAAAAGTGTTTGGAAGAAGATGAGTCAGACTTTAAAAGTAGCCCCTCAGACTTTAACAATGCCCATGCATAAGTCTGTTATTAGGACATAACAGATCAATGATTCTGCAAGACAGCAACAAATACAGCTGATTTTAGAATCATTCAAAATTAAACGTCTGAAGGAAAAATTCATTAAGTCATTTAGTAGTGTGAATAAAGAGTTATTTCTGACTTTCATTAATCTGTAAAATAATATTTATTTTATAAAGTGGTTAACATTTGATTTGAGCAAGTTTATCAGTTAGACACACACTCAATTCTTCAATCAGTGTATCTTGTAATATTCAAATGAGAAGTTCTTACCACTTCCATCTTGTCAGACTCACGTTGCAACCGTCCAGCCTCTATGCGCCCAGCTTCTCGACGGCGAGCCCTGGCAGCAATGCTCAGGACAGCAGTTGTCACTTTCTCTCTTTCTTCCCTCTTCTTCTCCTCAAGTGGTGGAGGGTACGCAAACATTGAGGGACGAGCATTTGAACGGAACTCAAGTTTTGGCATCTGTAAATAGGCAGGAGAGTCTTGGGTACATTCAGATATCAAGCATGTTGCATTCTTTATTTATCAAGAATGATGTATAAACAGGTGTATTTCATGTAACTTCTCCAGCAACATATAAACATATGAAGAGAACTCAAGTTCTGGTACCTGCAAATAGGTAATTTGGGTTCACATATTTCTATGATCAACTGTGTTGCATTTGTTTAATTATCTCAAGTAAAAATAAATGTATTCTATGTCACTTCTCAAGCAACATTTAATGCTGATGTTACTTTTGTTTTTGGGTAATTGCACCATGGGACATATTGTCATTGTTTCAAGTTCTTTCTGTCTCCATCTTCAAGACAAAGTGCCTAACCAGTGGTCCTTACCAATCCCTACAGTTAATTTCCAATTTTGAAAAATGAGTATCAGCCAGCATAGAAGGTAAAAGTAGAAAATAAACCTTAAAAGGACAAATCCTATTCTTGAGGGTAAAAGTGTGGAACATACAGGATGGTGAGATATCTGTACAGAAGACTGGCCAGTGAGGCCAGAAGTAGGAAATAGAGAATAAGCAGGAGCAAATGGAGTGAAAAAACCTCATGCGAAATTAGCCCTATAAAGCAGCTTGATCAAACTTTAAGCAGAAAGCAGTGACACAGATGTGTGACAGCAACACAGCAAAAGAATGACAAGACTAAGTGGCATTGCACCCTAGAAGGCCATAACTGAAATAACATATACATTTACATTTTGACACATCTTGGAGCTAGGACAGCACAATTGGTAGACAGAGTAGACTACAGGCTGAATGATGATAGGCTCAAATCCTTGGGGTAAAGTTGTAAGGCCAACCACTCATTTACATTTAGTGCTGAGGTTAAGAATTACTAGAGCTAAACTTCCATTACCCTTACACACCTTCATGGCTTGTACAGGGAAGAAGTTACCTTTCATCCTGAAAGTTTTAATGCTATTTATGGTTTTTCATGAAATACCTTGAAAATGGTAGCATTAATCATTCAGACAACATTTTCTACAGCCATTAATGGACTTCAATCAAGAAATGTTAAACTGTCCATTCCATGCACTTTTATTTCAAAGTATATTGTACTACTCCACCTAATTGCACAGTCATGTTTCAACACAAGTGTTTTTTATTGTCTTTAAGGAGAATAACATGCCAGTTTTAAAATCCAATTGCCTCTGGAAAGCTGTTATTTATATGGTTCTTCAGTCTGTACCAGCTTCATTGTTGAAGTTAATTATGAGTAAAAGGTACAACTGTACCGATTTTTAAAACTTATGGTTAGCATATGATTAATACATTTCTGATACCGCTAAATATGATATATATATATATATATATATATACTGTCAAAATTATTAATTAATTTAACGTCTTTAATGGATCTATGATTTGAAATCTAAGATTCCAGTTCTCATTGTTAAATAACTATTTCTTCTTTGAATATACCACATGTTCACATGACCCTATTAACTTTGAATTGAGATACACACTATAGAACTGAATATACAGTGTCACATGAACAGAAGCTGCCATGGCTAGATGCAGCATTAATAATTTTGACAGTATATGTATAATATTTAATGAAATAAGAAATGTTTTAACCATATGCTAACCATAAGTGTTAAAAATCTGTATAGTTGTACATTTTATACTTAATTAACATCAACAATGAAGCTGCTACAGACTGAAGAACCTTGTAAATAACAGATTTACAGAGGCAATTGGATTTTAAACTGGAATTTTGTTCTATGTGCAGATGGTACACTTGTACCGAAACATGTTGGAGGTGCTCCTTGAATATTTGTATTAATATGGATTGTGCATTTCATTGTTGTAATAAACAGTGTACTTCAATCAAGATATTTAGTACATTTATGGATACATCCCAGTTTTCACATTTCCTATGCAGAACTCTATTTTCACTCGTCGGTCGCTAACTACCAATAAACGCTGCATAACATCCCAGAAGAGCAAAGACCACAACTATTTCTTTGGAGTTACAACAGTGGCATCAAGAAATAAATGGACTCTGGATTTAAACTTTCAATTTTTAAAATCTGTTTACAGATGTATGAAACAGTGACAAAACATAACACCAAACTGCTTTTCAGCAAATTTGATGAGTGCTTTAGCTCCATGCCTTGTGATCAATATCACATGGAATTCATAAATATTGGATCTATGCATTACTCTTCTAGTCCAGGTAGGCAAGAATGTATCTGACAGGTTCCCTATTAGCAACGGTCTGAGACAAGGAGACGCTCTATCACCACTGCTTTTCAACTTTGCTTTAGAGTTCGCTATTAGGAGGGTTCAGGTAAACCAGGATGGCTTGAAACTAAATGGTACACATCAGCTTCTGGCTTATGCCGATGATGTTAATATACTGGGAGGAGGTATACATACTTTAAAGGAAAACGC
>Ga0136643_10004138_pt1 | contig 19859 bp, 14 predicted proteins | sample TergutLab28metaG_FD_96883 | JGI IMG/M metagenome (GOLD analysis project Ga0136643, IMG submission 96883) | Labiotermes labralis P1 segment gut microbial communities from Petit-Saut dam, French Guiana - Lab288 P1 (version 3) (version 3) | ecosystem: Host-associated > Arthropoda: Insects >...
GCTGAGTGGACCCCGTTCCAGACCCACTACTACTCAGAAAATCTGGTAGCGCCGGGAATCGAACCCGGGACCTCTGTATCTGTAGCCAGAAACTCTGACCACTAGACCACAGAGGCGGTCCATCAACAGTATACGTAGACCTAAATAAAGGCGAGCGAAAGAATAAAAGAAATGGATGTTTCTGTCCAGGCGGCATTAAAATGCACTTCCAGAATCAAATTAAGCTGAGTCCAATTTCTTTTTTGTCTTGCGGTATATTATAAAGTTTTCTGTTATGGCAAATAATAATTAATCTTGGCCTAAACATATGTTTCCGTCTTAATTCTTTCGCGGATTTCAGTTGTCCCTCGGTGTTGCTGCTTCTCGTACAAAGTTGAGTAGAGCGAATTCCAGTTCGCACGCATCACATCGAGAATGCATCAACACTTTCTCGTCCTTTCACCAAGCCTCTGATATTTGAAATCCAAAGGTGACGAACATTAGGGTAGTTTACCCTTGCTCTATTAATTCGGAAGAAATGAAGCAGATGGCATATATAACATCACCCTTGTTTTTTAACTCACCACACGGAGTCGTCCTTTAAAAGGTGATATATCGTCAACGGGTGAAGAAATTATCAATTTAAAGAATTCAGAAATGTACTGTCGTGTTTACAACTCACATGTTTATCCTTCCTGAATAAGTTCATGCAATCTAAAACATCAAAACATATTACCTCAACAACATTTTGGATATTCAACTCGAATAGTCGACACCAGGTGTTCTCTTATCTCCCGGTTTTCAGACAAAAAAATTAATACATGTACATTTCAAGTTTCATCTACGGAGATGAGACACAAATAAAACATACGTACGAATAAATAAAAATCAGCACAAAAATAATTATGTTTCAAACTTTTCCTGAGTTTTAAATAAGTTACATTTTTAGCAGTAGTTGGTTTATCGGGTAACATCTGTTGGTATATCGGGTAACATCTGTTGAAGAACATCTGATTCACTTTCCAATATGAAGGTGATTTTCAATTCACTGCCTCTCATTTTCATCACGTAAGGCCGCACATTTTCCATTTCGTTTAACTTGAACTTAGGGGGAAAATAAAACACTATAATTCAATACTATGCTACTTTGGTCTCCACAACTCACACAATTACCGGTGACAGTCCCTTTTCAAAATACGATATTATCCATTAAAAAACTGATAGAAACATGAGCTATCGTGGGTGGCAGAGCTTCGTATATTATTTACATATTCATGAATGCAAGCAGAAACTGTAGCATGGACGACAGAGATACTGGATTTACGATTTTGGAATAATTGTTCAGACAGAATCAGATTTCTCAGTTTCCTTGGGAAAGGGTTGTGATGTATAAAACTTAGGTCACTCCTGCCGAAAGTATTCAATTTTCGATGTGTTTGTTGTTATTCGTTTCATTTGATCATCTCTTTAAAATGCAAATGGACTCCAGTCTTTATAGGAGATTAACGGGGTGTGCAGTAATGAAATGCGGTAGAGAAATGAGTTCCAGCGCTAGTGCTCTCTGTGTACTGTGTTAATATCCGTAAAATAGCTTAGAGCTCTTTATTACACACATGCGTGAACTGATGTTGTAGGCCTATCGCAAGACTGCAGGGTTTTGTGAGATATTTTAAGCTGGCCATATGCTCTTTGAAGCACTCATATTCCGCATTTAGTAAATATAAACGCCATACTTTTCGGAAAATTAAACCTTAAAATGCAACTAAAGCAGACCCAGTTGAAGTTTCGACAGTAAACTGCTGAAAACAAAGCTCGTTACAAATCCCTCACCCCAATCTTCATTTCACAAAGGTGACAGGCGTCTTTCAGTCTCAGCTTCACTAAACGACACCGGTAAGCGTTACAGCGATTTGGTCCAAATATATGCAATAAACACAACTGTATATGGCGCTCAGTCACTGTTACATCATGATGCGTCTCTGGGTTCCTGGCACTAGGAAGGAATGTACAGCCTTCGTTATCAAGGGTCTAGGGTTCCGAAGACTGTAGTTTTCTGGAAGTATGGGTCCAGATTTTTCGGGGCGTTACAACTTGAAAATCTTTCATTCGAAACCTCGAAACGTTTATGAAGCGAGGTCATATTCTAGAAAAAGTAATTCTCAGCCACATCGCTGCAGAAACCTCAAAACCGACACAAATGTCCCGGTTGCACTTTATATTTTTCCCACTTTTTGCATAAACTGAGAAATATAAATTGACGAAAGGCTACACAATCAACACAGATGTCAGTGTTTTCGTTAAAAAGTGTGACGTGAACACCTGCGTTACACGGACAGTTCCAATATAAAAGTATTTTCTGTTTTCAAAGAATAATTTTTAAGCGTAATAAATACCAAACCTTTCAGCATCACCCAGATATTCGTATTTAGGAACCAGGATAGCACAGGCAGTATAGGAACCAGAATGTAGGACGGACGTTTGAGAATCTGCAGATTGATTCTAGGAGAAAGAAAGATGTTTATCTGTTCTCCAATATATCCGAACAAGATTCCTGGAGCCACCCAGCCTCCTTTACAATTGGAACCGGTCACGCCTTTTCGGGGAGAAAAGCGGCCGTGATATGTACCTGAGAACTCACCCCATCTAATGCTCAGGTTAAGAATGGGCGAAGTTATATTTCCATTCCCCGCATACTCTTTCATTGCGTTAAGAGAAATGCCTTTATAACTGTTTAATATTCGACAACTAATCATCACCATCTTCGTCTTCATCGTCATCAGATGAAACAGTACGCAGGCAATGGACTTACACCCAATTATAAATAAGCAATAATGGTGCACTGAGCAATTAGATACGATACCATAACCAACAAATGTGCATTAAATGTACGAAAGTGTATTATACATATCACACATGTGGCCATCTTCAGCGAGGTGCAGTACAAAGGACGTATATTGCACCTCCCTAAAGATGGCCACATGAGCGGTCGAAACATGTAGGAGGTATGGGATGTGTATAATATACTTGCAAACACTTATGTCTATGTGTTGGTGTTGATATAATATCGGACTTACACGCACTATCCTTAGCAGTCTACTTGGTCTACTCAGTCACAACCATCTAATCCTACACAACGGCACGTGTCAATGTAAATTTAAAATTAATACTCTTCGTGCTTCAAATTAATTGTCAAGCTGCACTGGAAGTCCAAACAGCCACGCGCTGTATACGGAGGACAGCACCCTTGAGTCATTCTCCCTAAAGTACTAAATGTTTCAGGACAAGGATTTCCTCATGTAAATATAAGTCCCTAGGTACCTTTAAAACTCGGTGCAGGGACATGGAGGCGACAGACCTGCACCTGGACAGGCGACTGGACCCGGAAGTGAAGAGTGAAGCGCGCCTCCGACAGGAAGCCTCTATAAGCTGAACAACAGTGCGTTCTGATTTCGGGTTCCGAGATGTTTCTTTTTCGATTGGTTGTTCGGTGTGTCATAGTAAGCGGGACGGCAGCAGATGTAAAACATGCAGCTAAAGCACATTAGTGGCCGCTGGCATAGAATCAGACTTCTGTACCTCAGTATTTTGACAATATTCCAAATTCTTCCTACAAAATAGAAATGTTAAGAACATCTTAGATGGTGCGGCAATTATCAGACAATTAAAAACAGAAAAAGACGCCTTTCTCACTATCCGGCTGCTTCTGTTCTGGCGAAATAACTTTTTAAAATATATGAAAAATGATTACTTATATAAAAAAGACACACAATCAAACTCAACACAACAGTTTTTTAGAGGAAAGTGCCATTTATTATATTTATTATTATTATTTTGATTATTATTGCTATATAATTATGCCCTACTCCACTAGCTTCCTAGTTGTACAAATAATTCAAATATTAAACTTGTTTCCTCTTTATTAGAAAACAAAGTAATTTTACAGCATTACTTTCATTTCAGACGGACAATTTACTGGTAAATACTGTACTTTTTATAACAGCTCAAAATACCTTACCTTCGTACTGTAGGAAAATCGATGTGTTTGTTCACATTCAATAATACGAGAGGATAAATCAGTTCTGATTAAATTCGTCACTGGATAAAGTTACGAAAACGTTTGAACTGCTAAAAATTTCATTTATATCGGATAGTTTTAATGGCCACAATACACAGGTTTCTTTTTTTTTATATATATATATTCGTACCGTGCATCTTGATATTGGAACACTTAATATCCATTACAGTGTTGACAAAGACTCATAAACATCTCTGTCCTAAGCCATACTACCCCATTCCGATCACTCCATTTTACTGTTATGGGAAAAATGTCTTATTTGTAAGAGATATTCTGAAATACGAACTTCCAGAACACTAATTTTTGATGTTCGATTTGTATAGCAGACAAATGTCTTTACGTTTTGTGTCGTTCTGAAATAACAAGGATCTAATGTCACGAAGTCCATTTCATTTTTCCATCTACACTGATGCTTCTCTGCACCATCGAATCATATTTGTGCCACTTTTGAAATCACGATTAGTTGTATTGTTTCCAACTTTCTTTTTTTATTACTTCTTAAACATTTAAAATGGGACATGATATAAGCTCACAAACGTAAAGACCATACACATTTTGTGCCATATTTTCTGCACCTCGACAGGCAGATATTACATTCTGCACTAAGTCGGACTCAAATTTAGCACTTTCAGATTCTTAACAAAAAATAAAAGTCACAGACACTGGCCTTAGGTTGCCGTTTGCGTTTTCATTTGCACGGTTACTGGCTCCTTTTTGCTTTTCAATAACGTATAAATACATTTCTGCGCTCGAATGCATTTGGTCCGGAAAGAAATTCTTTTTCCACAAACGTACATCTCGGCGAGAATTGATTGTGCTCCAGTATCATGTGTGGATATGAGAGAAAAGAAAATTGTGTAACACAGCAAACAAGATTCTAGATCAAACGTGTTTAGAAATATCAGCACGAGTTTTACAGTCGGTTGCTGGTCGTACAATTGCACAGACAAGGGCACTGCTGGGGCCTTGGCAGCAGTTTCGTGGCATCTCCTTTGTATCCTTTTATTCTTTCTCCCCGTCATAGAGGAAAATAAAGGGACGCAGTTCAAAAGGTTACCAACTGCACCTCTTTTGTGAACAGGTATGGGCAGTCAAATGAAATTGAATGAAGTCTTATGGATTCGCGAAAGAACCAAAGGCTATTTTTTTTTATTTTAATACACGTACTATGCATCTTTTATTACTTTTTATTATAACCAAATAATGCACAATTATTTCATAAAGGTAATATATATATATCACAACAGTCTTTACTGCAAGCTATACTCTTACACGTTTCGCTTGAACGAAACATCTTCATTTTATATTTGTATTATAAACAGCTGCAATTAGAACGTGTGTAACTTGTCAAGACACTCGTTGTAACTCTCTGATGATGACAAGAAAGTGTCGAAGCATGTAGGAGTATAGATTACACAAAAGACTGGTGTGATATATAAATTACTTTTATGACATAATTTGCATTAGTTGGTTATAATAAAAAATAAAAACCGCAGGCTATTTTGTGTATATTTGTGCGCTTTCTCAGTTCCTCCACGAAAACGATCAGATCTAAAATTAAATACGTCACAACCAAATCCGTGCCAAATGTTGGCATTCATCTCCCTTGAAGAACGTTTACAATAGACAAACTCAAGTCGGTATTATAAACGGGCTACCTCGCCCACTCTCACATCTCTGTAGGATCATGGTACATATATTCGCGCGCGAGCGTGTGTGTGCGTGCGTGAGTGTGTGTGCGTGCGTGCGTGCGTGTGTCCACCACTAATGAAGGGCCAATCTTTTCACAGCCGATAATTGTCAGTCACTCTGCTTTGCTTCGATTGTGTCTTTTACCCTTACCAAAGATACTTAACAGCAAATTTTCGAGATCTGTATGACTTTACTGCAGTAGCGACACGGATTGCTTTGGAGTATCGCGTGTTTGTATGAACAAACAAAAATTCAAGTGCTACAAGAATTGTCGTACATTAAAAAAAAAATTGGATTTGTCTGTAGCAAACTGGACGATAATACAGTTGCGTGAAAACTGTTCAAGCAAAAGATGACATCTCACACAGTAAGATGACAAGCGAAATAATGTGCTGAGGGAAATTAGACGAAAATTGCTTTCGGAAATGACTCGGACAAGAACCGCTGTTTCGGTAAATACCAAGCTGTACGATCGCGCGAATTATCAGCTTATACAGTAGTCTTAGCACAGCATTCCATCACCAAATGGCTGCAGTTGTGCAAGTCTGTGAAATCTGCTGTGTCTTTACCAAGCCTAGTTTTCGTAGCGCGTGGACAAAGTCGCAAAATGGTAGGCGACTGTCATGGGCAGAGACGGACCACGCAGTTCTTGAGGAAAAGAGGCGTTACACCGTCAGATTTTCACGGTCGGTTACTTGCAGCTTCTGGAGAGAAAGCGCCTGCAAGCAGCACTGTGTTCAACAGAGTACGAAGCTTATAATGTGGCAAGGAAACTGAACAGCCGGCTGTCCGGGAGTGGTATTGCAACACCACTAAAGAAAGGTACCGCGGATCCACCCGGAAGCTGCAAAGGAGATGGTAACAACGTATAACGTAGGAGGGAATATGTTGAGCTAGCACTTGTTGAGTATTGAACCTAAGGATAATAAAATTGGTGTAAGTGAGATGAGACCAAATCACTTCCGAAGGCTTCTCTATTAAAGATATACATAAAAACATCTATTTTACATAGGAAAGGTGCGTGTTTGCGTCGTCAGCTTGAAATGTAACAACTGCTAAACGTGCATCCACGTAAGGTAACTGCGGTTCAAAACTTCTACGACACATATAAAGCATGACTTCAATACTGTAAATTAATGTCTTCGTGGAGTGGCACATCCGGGAGCAATAGACGGCACACTTGTTCTCTTTATTGATTAGGTAGGTATAATTTCAGCAAGGATAAGAACAGTCTCCGCACGACGGTTCTTCAGGAAAAGCCATAAGGATCGCCGGAGTGTCGTATGATGTTGAGGTTGGTATGTGCTGTGAATGCAACAGTGATTCACTGACACCAGTTTGCAGAGGCCGAAGACTCACGGCGATATGCAACACACATTCTGACGCTAATGCCTGAACACCTGTCAAATTACGAAAAAAGCATATGGCTGCTTGAAAAGCAAAGTGCAAAACCGCAAGTTACAAACAATTCTAGACTTTGAGATCTGCGTTCTTTCGGGACTTTCGCGGCGTAGAACGACGGTTTCTTCCGACGTCTCGATTCCTATCCCGGTAGATCTAAATCTGTGCGAATTTTTACTTGTGCAGATTTGTGAAGGATGAAGTTTTATTTAGTAACAGTCCTCCCACTGAAAATGATCTGAAAAATTGCGTTCAGAACGAAGTGCTGTAAATTTTGCCAGCAAGACCTCCACATACAAAGAGCGACTTGTTCCTTAGGTGTCATACATTACCCTGAGAGCCGAAGGAATTCAGTTCTAACACTTACGTACTTTAAATTAGAAAGGATTAAATACCGTCAACGTAATTAATGTGTATTATTATTATTATTATTAATTTATTTTAAGGCAAAATATTTCGATCAAAGTTTGTCACATACAGGTCAACAAAATGGTAAAATACACGGCATACAACTACGTAATTCAATGTTAATAACTGAGATCCCAGTTCTTAAATTTAATAAACAAATATTGCCTTGTCACTGCCACTATTATGGTAGTTGTTAAAGTTTGATATTACAATAATTAATATGTTAAAATTATAAAAATATAAATAAGGGCACAAAATGTAACTGTAACAAAACGTGTAACAAAATCTTATAATTGTGACTGCTGGCAAACTTGAACAGCAAATCTACCGTCAAGCCAGATGGGTCCAGCGTAAAATTATATGTGAAGTCATTAAAAAATTATTTTATAATGAAAATTCGCTAATGCATAAAGTATAGAATTTCTATTTCGGAATTAATATAATTAAAATGTAATTAACTTTTAATAATTTTAATTGAATTTCGAATATAAAAGTCTTGAATATAGCAAAGCTAAATGTAAGCTAAAATTGTCGGAAGTAGCGCAGTTATTAAACATCCGGGCTTCACAAACGTTTCCGTACTTGCACCTAATCTGTAGACACCCCGTGTCCAAAAGGAAGAATGTCTGCTCTCCATGACATTATCTGGCTTCAGACTCAGCTTTACACAACTCAGTGTAAGAAAAGGACCCAAGTTTCTTCGCGTGTTTTCGTAACACTTCTTTAAGTCTTTTTGTTTATTTTTTGTTTAAACATTTTTTATATTTTTCATTTAACGTCTCAATCTTATGCTTTCTTCAGCTTTTTTCCTAGCCTCTTCCTTAACCCCGGTTCGTTATGTGTTTTAACGCCTTCTAACAAAGGCGTCTATTCTTTATTACTCCCTACGTTCCTTATTTATATCCGTCTACTGCTCTTTGTACATAACCTTAGTCTGCAACGGATTTAAAAATTACTTCTGTAAGTAATTAACTCAGATCTTTGTGCGGAGGAATGCAAGAATTTCCTACTTCGGAGCGAAATATCTATGAACTATTTTCTGCCAACAACTACCAAAACCGTCCGTATAGCGGTTATCAGCTAGATTTTATTAGTTTCCCTTTCGCTCCTTTAGACTCCCTTAAGATTGCTTTTTGAGAGCGACTAGAAGTTCTCTTTATGTTTTCCAACAGAAGCAGTAAAATAACCAAATCCTTTCTTTATATAAAAAAAAATGTTGGAGCTCAGCCATAATGTCCCACATCACTAAAAGTTTACAAACTCCAAACAAGCGTTTTACGTCTTCTGAACTCCTAAAAACACCAACCCCTTGACTGCAGATTGCAAAGCAGCAAATCCCCGTCAGATCGGAGAGATCTTTGATCTACAGAGATTGGATAACCCGTCCAGTAGGATGTCGAACCTCAGGCAGAGCGGTGAAGCAAAGCAGTCTTGCTGCAAATTTCAAGTTTCCTTACTTCCAGACACAGCAACTTCAGACCACGAGGTACAAATTTGTAAATTGGCTGTCGCAACCCATACGAAAACACAGCGGTAGTTATTGCTTTCATTTTTCTGGTCAGTTACATAAGTTCCATATTTGTATACAAATAAGTTAACAGGCGATCTAGCCTTCCACCAAAGAGGACTTCAGGCCAAGGGCTGATTTCCATATTTACGAATATAATTATTTGACTGAGAGCTGCACGTACAATGAGTAGCGCTCTTGTTATAACAAAATAATTAAATGTTTACTTAAATGGTTAAGCACGTCACAAGGACGTCTAACCAGTCTGTACCTGACGTATTAACCATTCCAATTCCGGCGGCCGGATCATCAAACTGATCAACTAGTGTAATGTCGGTACATGGATAACGTACCGTTACGTATCTTAACCGTCCGGTGAGTTGCTGCACTTTAAGCTGAACTTCATGTAAGGCAGTTCCCTTGAAATCTACTGAGGTTCATTATTCCTTACGACACGATTATGATGAGCAATGAACCTTGCCTCAGACATACTTCTAAACACGAGACGTTCGAATTTACCTGTCAGCTTAATACGTAATTTTTACCATCGAATTTAGTTTCTTTTCATATCTTCTGACAGCAGTGGTAGTCGAAGCAGGCCTAGTAACATAGCGCAGCAGAAACCGCAATTTCAAAGACACTGATATCAAAGGCCAAGACTGCACACGCTACAAGTTCAGTTCTGATCGCCTCCGATAAATACAACTCATCTAAGATCACCTCAACATTATCCTACCATAAAGGTTTCCAAAATGCGAAGCCAAAAACGTCTGTATAGCGTTATTGTCTGTCATACCTTACATGCATTCCATCAGTACTCAACAGGCCTTCGCGTTCGATCCGGATTACAGGATTGGAAAGTAATGCAGTAAAATAACAGACATAATATAGATGGTAGCCACCTGCTAAACGAGCGTAATCAAGCACAAGACACGTGCATTATCAAATGCTATCTTCTTGGTCTTGTAGGTTCTTAAACTTTTACTTATTGCTATGTGCCTGTGAGATTGTGGTTTTGATGTTCCTCCACTCCAAAACAATATTGCTACTTCCTGGAATTTCTTGTAGTTTCTGTTGAATTCTTTGTTTGTATAGCCATCTTATATTTTCGTCAATGAGTAATACAATTTTCAAAATAGGTTTATTTTCTTTGCGTGCGTTGTTCTTGGGTAAATGTAATCATTTTTGTAGAAATCTTGATATAGCCAAAGTTAAAAAATGATCTGAACCAATATCACTTCCTCTGTAAACTCTCACATCTAGGAATAGTTCTGATCGCTTCCTGTTACCAATAAAATATTCAATAGCTGGAAATTCTAAAAAATACTTTTAAACCAAATTTGGTCCAGAAATTTCGAGAATAAAAGTATATAATGCATTGGCTGTTCCCATTCTTTTATTTGGAAGCGAAATTTGGAACCTTAAAAAAAAAGAGAACAAAAAAACTATCGACACCAGTCGAGATAAAATTTTTCAGAATAACAGCGGGTACACCCTTTTTGACAACGAAAGGAAGGAAGAAATTTTGGAAGAGTTGACAGTATATCAGTTGGCCAGAACCTAAGAAGACACAAATCAAATTGGCTACAACATGTAACAAGAATGAACAAGAAGATGCCAAAAATAATGCGGAATTGTAGACCAAATGGATGAAGACGACTAGGAAGAACTTTGAAGAAACTATTAGACGAGGCGGAAACAGGTCTATCAAGGCCTAACTCGCGAAGGATGAAGGCGGACAAGTGTATTTTACATTTGTGCACGGAATCAAAAACTTCTGTAATATATCCTTCGTAATGCACCTCCCTGAGGAAAGCCGCAAAAATGACCGAAACATGTAAGAGGCATAATATATTTATAATATAAAATACTTGCATACGTTTATATTTCTTTCTTTCTGTCTTTCTTTCTTTCTGTCTTTCTTTCTTTTTTTTCCGTTACCATATTTAATCACCTTAGTGAATGGCCATGGATTATTTAAATGGAGACACGTTTAAAGTATCCGTGTTTACCAGTGTAACAGTTTCATATAAAATATGAAAATCTGAAGGTACTAACAGACCTAACATTCTATAACTATCACGCTTCGCTTAACTTACACAAACTTTTCCTCAACTAATTCCAAAATTTTCGTCGAACTTGAGTTCCAGAAACTTTATTGTGGTCTTTCTGGTTTCTGCGCATCCCTGCAGACACACACAGCAGCAAAACTGCCCTCTAAAATAGGCCAATTTAACTTGAAGTTACAGCAAGTTTATTCCCTTCAGTCACACTGAAGACACACAGGTTTAGCGATTGAAACGGCACTGCAAAACGACAGAACAAACGCTCTTAACCTTTCAGACCAGAGTAAAACTGTCTGTTCGCTTCCGTCCGTTCTACGCCAAAGACAAACCAACACAGGGTTGATACTGCAGTGCGAGAGAGGATAAAACCAGGTTTACGCTCGTTTCTGGGCTCGATGTGATGTCCACAGTAGCTGGGCCTAGGCTGTAGCTCTGTGGTAGTTGCGCCTTATATAACACGGTTATATTCTAGTTTCTCAACCCAGAGTTTCGGTTTCGATCGCGGGGTAGTCCACGTGACATTTGAGGTGGACATAGTGGCAGTGGGACTGATACAAATATGATGTTCGTGTAACCATGGATCCTTAATATGAAATGATTTGTTAGACCAACTTGATGCAACAATTATGATTTATTGATAAACTAATGACTCAACATGTTTCGGGCACCATTGTGCCCATCTTGCACTGTGCACTGTGTACAGCCTCTACACAGTGCACACGACCTGCCTTCCGGCGTCCAAAGACTCCTGCCAGCACTTTAAGTGCTGAAAACCATATGGTGTACAGACTTGTACTCCTGAAGATGGGCACAATGGTGCCCGAAACATGTTGAGTCATTGGTTTATCAATAAATCATAATTGTTGCATCAAGTTGTTCTAACAAATCATTTAGGACTGATACAAATTCCTCCGAGGTCTATGGTTTTGCCCGGTAATCTATCACTCTCCCTGTGTTCCGCATTCATTCGTCTATTTTCTGGGAGGACGGCGGACGATGTTCCCACTAAGAGGCTGTATTTGCACAGATATGTCACTGACAGACGAGAAAAAATAACAACAATTTGCTTAGTCACAACATTCAAGAAGTCAGTTTTAATAAAAAAAAAAGTGTGTGTAATCTTACTAGCTTGTTATGACAAACACAGTCAGTGCTAGCATACCTCATTAAACAAACATAACTTTTCGGCTACCTTGCTGCCTCATCTCTATTTCCGGCTTCCACCAAGGACTTAACAAGGAACACATGCACTACGTGTATATTAATTCCAAATTCTTTAATTGAAATCGATACGTGGTTACTGCGGTAAAGTTTCTAGTCGCGGTACCAGTCTTTATTTATGGTGCCCTTTTTTAGGCGGGTTCGCACAGTCACGAAATGAGCATATTAGCTTCGTCATGTCCGTCTGCCCCTCCGTCTGTCTGCGTTTTCCCCTGTCTTGAGGTATTAGCGCGGCTATTAGTGCACGGATTTTCGTGAAATTTTATAGTGGGTGCTTTACTAAAAGTCTGTTGAGAAATTTCAAATTTCGTTACAATCGTACAAAAATATGGGCATTTTACATGAAAACCTGAGTACGTTTTACTGCTACAGGTTAAATAAATTCGCCTTAAAAACATAAAAACACTCGATGTTGTTATGTTATTGACAGTAACGTAGCTCAACAATGCAATAAACAATTCGCTTCCACTGCAATCACAGCTACGCGAACGCGCCACAGTGTTATGTTGTACGTACATTGCCTATCATGTTGATTATACTTGGAAGCTCCTACATGTTCCTGGAATCACTTTATATCTGAGAAATACAAAACAACACAATTATTTAAGTTACATTTGCTTCAAAATAGTCCCTTTGTGCAACTACACACTTCTGCCAGTGACTGTAAAGATGTTGAAATATTAATGGAAAGCATTTTGTGAAAGCCTTTTCAGCTCTCCCGTCACATTCTTAATTGTATCTGTAGCATCACTAAAGCGCCGTCACTTCGATGCTAATATCAGCCGAAATAACGGGTAAAAATCAGCTGGACCCAGGTCAGGAGAGTATAGAGGATGCTTCAGTCTTGTTACATTGCTCTTTCCTAAGAAATCCTCGACCAAAACCGATCGGTGTGCTGGAGCATTGTCGTGAAGGAGACACCAACTGTTGGTTCGCCAATTTTCGGGGCATTTCCTTCTTACCACATCCCTAAGGCGACAAAGGACGTCAATGCCTATTTTTCTATGCACCGTAGCATTTCCTGTAAATTATAACTACCAATTCCTGTAAATTATACAAGCGAATTCCGGGAAATTTTCGAAGTTATTACGTATATAGGTCGACATACACGAAATAACTGACATGGGAAACATATTCTGCTTATATAAGAACCGATAGGCGGAAAATAATTTACGGAAAATCGCCATAGCAGAATGATGGTCTAGCAAACGTGGCGACACGATAAAGTACCTAGGTTTAGTAGTTAGCCTACTCTTGGCGATAACGGCAACGACCCGGCTGAATCGGCACTTTTGTCATTTAAAATGATTCGGCTTTGGTGAGTCGAGGTCCGAAACTGTGATAAAGTTAGGACAATGTCTAAGATGGCGCAGTAAGCTAGGGTGACGGTGAACAGGCAGTGACGAGCAACACATTGACTGTACAGTGGCTGTGTGTAACTAAGGCATGTGAAAATCGATTAGCTGGATGGAAAGAATAGCACCGCTCATAGATGATTATTTGTTGTACATAATGTAATACAGGCAGTTACTTAGACGTGTGCTGTGCTCTTTATTGCGTGTGCTGTGCCCTTTGTTACGGCTAGTGTGTAAGACACCTGTAGAGATCTTCGTATCCTCACGTTCCGAGATGATTGCCAGATGTTAGGCAGTTTGCGTGATAGTGTCGACAGGTTCAATCTGCGTGTAGCGCCACTTGAGCCTCGATAATTCACCCAGCGTTGGCAGCAGCTAGCTAAACCTAGGGGTTGTTAGTGCCCGTAAAGCACGGCCACGTTATCCAGTATCAAAGGCAGTTCGATCCCGCCTCGGATATTGCTTGCATGCTCAACGACGGGATTGGCTCTAGTTGTAGCATTCACCATCAATATAGATCCAAATTTAACAAGGAGGTACGGAATTACACGTTATTAAATTTTAATTCAGGTCCCATATAAGTTTAAGAAAATGTCTGCTTCGTTAAGAAATTTGACGTTAACACCCCACATGATACCAGCCTGCAAGATTGTTTCACTGTTTATAGTATTAAGAAACGGTACCGGCAAACAATTAACCACAACCCGGAAAAAGAATATGGATTCATGTTTATTAGCAATAGAACTTAATCGTGAAATAATAGTTGGAACAGCATGATAGTACAGTTTATGCCATCTGATAACATACTGGCTGACTACTGTTAGGCCACATAAATAGTTACATGTATCAGTATTCGCCTGCCCAGGTGGAAGTGAAAGTTTTTAGCCTTATGTAGCGCTCTCAACTTCAGTGAAATATTCGTAATATCCCCCGACGTATCTCGTGGTCACATCAGGCAAGCACAGATATTTTTCACTTGCAATTTCCAACTCCGCAATCCATTTGCTTTCAGTAGATTGCATGTCAAAGCGAACAGAAATGGCGGAAACAGTCTTTGTGCGTGTATTACAAAATTCGAAATACATAAAACATTATGCGAAAACACGTGCTGTTTACGTAATTCCAACGGGATTTCGTTTCAGGTCAAGTGATAAAAATGATATTGTGTTACGCGGTCACGCAACACATTCTGTTGACGTACAAACACGTGCGTTTATCGATCAACAAGACTCTTCTCTCAAAAAATCAAGTTCTCTCACGCTTCACCCTACAATATTTTCTCACTTTGTAGAAACAAAGCACAGTCTATCCGAGTACCTTGTTCCACTTGATAATAAAGTTTGGGAACAAAATGAAATACAGTGCAAATAAACGATATTTATCAAAATCAGCTTGCTATAGTATGGTGCAGGAACGTTATGGTCCCTGACAGTTCACAGCATTCTTCACTCAGACGCTTTGACCTTACTGCATGCAGCGTACATCTCCCAGCTATTAAAGTTTACAGTTAGTCATGGTCCACGCTCTCACCTGAGCAAGAATAAGGTAAACATTAAGGCAGTGTATGTCTGTGGTTAGCCATCACGCCATGGAATTTATGATATATGGGTGTACATATATCTCGGCAGAAGATGGACAAATTTTCGCCCAAGCTATGACCGCTGTAGATACATAGTGGATTAGACGAGGGTTGACCTCAGATATGAAGTATAACATATGGATGAGGCTCAACAATCGAAATATGGTCACCGTCCCTTCATGAGGTAGTGCTAATTTATCCGGAATTACAAGAAAATAAATTATTTCGTTAATATTGTAATAAACGGCATATATTTTATTATTTAATATGTCACAGAATGGAATGTTACGGCTGAATCTATACAGCATGGAATGTAATTCAAAATAAAAAAAAAATTAAAACCAATTTCTTGAGGATTTTGAACAGAATGGAAATACCAAGAAACACAAAAGAAAGTCTAGGATCTTAATATGTTCCACCCTCCGTGCATTATTCAGGTCCATAACATGTAAATAACCAACAAAATACATTTCAATGTTTATGACCTATTTTATTCACAATTTTTTCACCAACATGATTCAGCCGCTATTGCGGCCGAAACACGATGATGAGAAAATTGTGAATAAAATACTTCATAAAAATTGAAGCGTATTTTGTTGGTTATTTATAAGATTTATTGCATTATTATCAACAAAAGTCTATCAAAGTTTATATGCCAAGAACGTACCTGCAAATACCAAGTAGAAAACAATTATTTCAGTTATAGAAGGGACTTCTAGACCGAACCACGGCTTTATCCACAACCACCACACTGCCTGCAAGCAACCTGTATTCCCTTGACCGAAGTCTTGGTGTTTGGACATGAGTCTGACTGGTTCATAGTTTATTTACAGGTGCTTTATCACGTTCATTACAGTCGCAGGTTACGTCAGAGATTCGTGTACTTAAGTGGAACTACGGGTCATTAGGGATGTAGGCTTACTGGAAAGCACTATCACTGGAATTATCACATCAGTGCAGTTATTTCAATGAATCAAAAGTGTACGAAAGAAATATATATTGAAGGCAATGAAACCAAACATTTTTTGATAACATCCATAAATCACAATATACTACAGAAGCTACCTTAATTTTGAATGTACCACTGAGAAGGCAGAAATGAAAGGAGATTCCGAAAGACTATACCTAAATTATCCACCAGTCAATACTGAATATTTTCATTTATTAGGCAAAAAGAAAGCGTAAAGAGAACATAAGACTCATTTCGAGAAAATATTGCTTGAAAAAAAAATGGAGCAAAAATGAAACGCCAGTTAAAGCCTCGTCACAAGACACACCGCTAAACGTAACAATTAACCAGTGTGGTTCCAAAAGTACAAACACAGACACAGAAGACAAGCAGAGTGAATGAAAAGTCTCGCCTCTACGTAAGCACTATCTCATGAAGAAGTATGTTGCAGGAAAGGTACAGTTCCACGAAATATTAACCTTGATATTGTTGCAGCATCATTCTCCAGCAATTCTGCAGCAACAGAATTCCGGAGTTTGGGCCTACAGCATTACTGACCAAGCTGTTGTGCTTGTTGCTAAGCTATGCACTGCGTGTGTCCAAGGAAGAAGCAGCACATGGCTCTCTTACTATTTTACATTTGCAGTGTGTCCATAGCAGAGCAGTGGAACACTGCAAGGAAGCCACGGGAAGAAGGAGCAAATGCATTTTATAGCAAAAACCAATTCAAGGAACAAAGCCACTTATTGATGGGCCTATAGTCTACCTAGGCTTCTTCTGTGCACTTGAGAAGCACAGGCTTTCAAATCCCCTACACAGCACAGGTTCGGGAACCGACACGTATTTATTGCCGGGTTCGTTGCGGATTTTATGTCGTTTGCTAATGTTATATAACCTCAAGTGACCTCAGTGACAAATCTACTTAAAGTCAAAACTGTTTATATTGTTTACAACACCACTAGACACTTAACACGATATTTCTTCGTGATATGAAGGTTTCTGGTTTGAATCTCGATCCAGTGACGGCGATTGCAATCGGAATTCGCCGTTGTTTCACTCACACATACAGGGTAAACTCTGTAGTGCCTCGGGTTTCACTGGCAGACACAAAAAATGGAGTACGTCTGTGCCCGGAACTTCATCATTTCATACTTCATAAATTAATGAACAACAAAAAATTTCAAGCCTATGTTTAATCTGACCTCAATTTTACATAAAACATAAAACTAGTCAATTATTTATAGCTGCCCTGAATTTATTAAAAGTTAATAATTTGTCAAAATATAACACTAATAAAATATAATACCGTACTTTATTCACATTACAGATTTTTAGCCACCACATTCCCTTCAAATTTCCTTTGTAATATTTCCCACAAATATGCCTATCGATTATAACAATTTTAACGAAAATATGTGGCCTCTTGAAAATTGTGTGAAGTTTTAAATAAAGTCACATTTCTTTGAATTCCTACCGAATATGGCTTTTGTTCTTCCAGTTCAATTTTTTTTCACACATCTATGATCAAATACTGCAGCAGCGGTAATATTCCAGCTTGTATTCGAGATGTATTTGTCTATATCTACGGTACGGTTGATAGATATCCTTTACGGATATTTCTGTTCCTCTAGGATGGTATTTTAAATAGACCAGAAAAACCTGTCATCAAATCCGGTCAAGTCACCGTTCATACGATATCTCCATGTTATTTTATGTTATACGAAATCCGTACAGTGAGATAAACTGATTAATAATATATTACAAATTAACAATTTTACATATATGGATATAATTTGAATGAAATGATTGGGTTAGCGCCCCTTCGATTAAGAGCTTGGAAAATAGGATTTGTAACGAAAGGCGTAGAAAAAAAGGAAGACGCTCTCTGTTTAAAGGAAAAGAAAATGTGATACACATATTAACTAAAATGAAAAGAGATAACAGAGATAGAAAAAAATTGTAATGATAAATGGGTAGCCATAAATGAAAAAAATTTCACTCAAGAAAATAATGTTACAACAAAACCACAGAATTAAACAAGATAGGAAATGTACTATAACGTAACATTAACGTGCGTTCGTGTAACCATTGTTACAGCGGAAATGCAATACGTTTTACATATTCCGAATGTGTGTTTTTAGCCTTAGGAATCCAGCACGCAATGCGCATGCGTATGCGCGATATTGTCGTATGTGGCCTGCCCGGATCTGCAATATTTTTCCACATTATCTCATACACGACACAAATTTAAAAAAAAAGTTTTCGCGCATGTAATGTGTGTTTGACTTTCCCTACAACTTCTGTGTCAAACATTTCTCATTCTAAGAAGAACTGATCAACATAAAATCATAAACTAAAACAGGTCTCCATGCAAAGTACCCGTTACGATTGTCAGATTTTAATGAAACTTGAATTTTCTCGTCAGGTTTTCGAAAAAATACCGAAGTATCAAAGTTCATAAAAATTTGAACATCGGGAGCCGAGTTGTTCCACGTGGGTGAACAGACACGACGAAGCTCTTCGCCATTTTGCGAATGCGCCTAAAAATTACGTGAATTTTCAGACATGTTATAATGCAACGGGCAAAATGAGGTGAAAATACTTTGCACGATTTAGAGAAAACGAGAGAGGAATAATTACATATATAAATACATTTTAAATAGAAATACTGTATCATATAAAAACTTACATGAGAAGAAAACCTGTCATAATATAGTAAATATTACTGACAGACTTGAGCCTTTAGTAATAAAACGAATGGTTGAGTAGCTGAAGAAACCGACGTTACTAGTTACATCCAGAAATGTACGTGAAACCATACATAAAATTGTATTTGGTACGATTTTATTTGAAAGCAGTAATTAAAATAGACCTAACTCACATGTGGGCAAGAAACTGACGCGAAAGCTTTACCCGACTTGCTACCACGTCCACAAAAGCTCTAGGACAGTGATTCCAAAACATCTGAGTTCACGACCAACAGTCATATGTCATATTGCGATACAAATGCAAGAACTCTTTACTCAGCGCCCAATTTAATTCATTAGATTATCGTAATTATACTGGGGATCCCAAAACATCACAAAACTGCAAAAACCTGCAGTTTGTGAAACCCAGCGCCACATTTCCGAATGGATACAGGGAGCTTTCTTACTAGGACTGCAGATCATGTGAGGGTGAAATAAACACCTGACGCCCTTCTCGTACCTACGTTAAGAGTGCGTGGTGCCCTACTTCCACGCATAGGGATATCTCCCACGTTTAAAACGTTCAGAGATAACTCTCACCACTGAAACAATAAAGCAAGTGTTTTAAATCTTCACAGAGATTTTATTACTCTACCACGGAATTTTTTTACTTGAGTTCAACAGGTCATATCACAAGTTAGAGAACACGTTGAAATTGCACAGTATTGTAAACAACCAACTAGATACAACAATAACAATTTATTAATAATTTCAATCAGCTCAACATGTTTCGGGCGATAATTTCGCCCATCCTCAGGAGCACTAGACTGTGTTTACAGCATGCAGCATAACGGTGCATTATACTGCAAGCTGTAAACACAGTCTAGTGCTACGGAGGATGGGCGAAATTATCGCCCGAAACATGTTGAGCTGATTGAAA
>Ga0136643_10004143_pt1 | contig 19844 bp, 8 predicted proteins | sample TergutLab28metaG_FD_96883 | JGI IMG/M metagenome (GOLD analysis project Ga0136643, IMG submission 96883) | Labiotermes labralis P1 segment gut microbial communities from Petit-Saut dam, French Guiana - Lab288 P1 (version 3) (version 3) | ecosystem: Host-associated > Arthropoda: Insects >...
CATAATGATGCCCGAAACATGTTGAGAAATTGTTGAAAATAAACATCTAACTGTTGCATCTTGTTGGTTTTCTCTCTCACTTCACAATTTGCTCACGATGCACGGTCACAGAAACCTAAAACACATTCATGGTAAGGGCGCCTTCTCTCAAAATAGTTTCGTTTGGAACTAATGGAATTTAAATTCAGTGTATAAATCCTTTATTTAACATCGCTGTCTGTAACTCATAGTGTATGGCTTTAAGTAAGTTGATGATTCGCTAATAAAGGTAAGGGACCGATTTGAAATTTGGGGTTCTTACTAAATTTCGGTAATAACCGACCTAGAAAGGCTGCAATATTCAGAACTATTACAGTTTAGCCAACCTGTTACATACGCCATGATGAATGCAATTAGATTCATACTTTAAAGCTGCTTTCGCCTAGACCTCGCGTAATTCAAAAGTTGCATAATTTAAGACTAATTGTCCCATAGGAAAAATATAAAGTAGGGGGGGGGATGCGTTCTTGAAGCGCACAAATTTACGATATTTGTAGCGTAGTTTGCTTTTAAAAATATTTTATGCACGGTGTAAATAAACAAATAAATATAAGTTAATTTAAAGGAAATGTTATTAATTAATGCATTACCCTACCTGAAACAATTGAAAAGAGTCGTCATGTTCCGACGACGCTGAAGGGGAAGCAGTAGGCACCAAATTACGACGCTCTATCCCCCACTTAAATTGCTGTAATTTTCTGGATTCACAGTATTTCAATTTTTGAGCATAAAGAGACCTTAATAGTATTTATATTTCACAGTATCTCAAATTTGTGTAAAGTGCGACCGCACTGTGTTGATTTATAGTCGTAACGGGCAGTTGCGAAAATGCGAATGTAACTTTGCATTTCATAAATGTTGGGGAAGGAGGTATGTGACTCTTTGCTCAACTGGTGGGCTTTCAATAGCCATTTCATTTTGTGGCGTTAAGTGCACAGTGTCATTCCACGCCTCAACTGCCACTCTCGAATCGTCGTTATTTTTGACGGCATTTGATTCTTCAGTTCTTTAGCGAAACTAGTCCACTTTGTGGTATGTCGAATTCAAAATGTGTGACAGAAGGTGTCGCGGCCTGTATTAAGTTAGCATTCCAGCATTTGCCTGTGGGAACTGAGAAGAACCACTAAGATTTTTCGCTATAGTTATTTTCCAGGGCGAGATTCGAGGTCATGGTCCTCCAGAATACGAAGACGCGGTGTTATCGACTCGAATACTTACTTTGGTTCCATTAACATCTCATGTTTATTACATTAAACTGTGTAATCTATCGACATTGGTGTCGTCACCGTACCATGTGTCCTTTCTTTTAAGCATGTTATTGAAAAGTCTGATAAACTGCATGCGTTGTATTCTCATATTATAATTATCTCTTTATTTTTATGTTGCTGTAGCACATTTACACATCCCACTGTTTATTTTCGGTTTTCTGTCTCTCATATTCATGTTATAAGATGCTCAAGACACCTTCTGTGTATCGTTCTTTAGTTCCCGACCTCTTCTTTACAACACATTGCTTAGATTTCCTATTACGTGACTTCTTTGTGTGTGTTGTTTAAGGACGCTATTAGTACTGAACATAATGCGTTGTCGAATGATAACCGTATTTAAAAAAGAAAGTTGAAGGGAGCAGTGGTGCCTTCATAAGCTACGGTATATACAATGCGGAGTATTCAGGTGGAGTGACTGAGAAAAACCACTGAAAATTTCGGTCACGATAACCAGTATCCCGGCCGAGAGTCGAACCGCACGATTCCCAAAGAAAAGTACAGTGATACCGTTACGCTAACCTGTTTGGTCTTATTAATTTGCCTAATTATTTTTGTTCATATATCTAGAGTTGTGTGCTGTGGTAAGATTCTGAGGTATGATGTTATCATGGCCATAAATATGAATATCGCAATCTTCTCTGATGTGACACCGTGACTTTGGTAGAAACTAATTAGAGTTTTGCAGAATCTGCTGCCTCCTCCTCCAGGGTAGAAGTATGGGGAGATTGTTTAATGTTCACTTAATTATTATTTCCCTCCAACGGTTTAACATAACACAAGTTTTTACAGCCCCGTTATAAATTAACTCAATTTGCCTTTGTGATCAATTACCGTGTCTGGGTTAACATTAAGGAATTCAATATTTCTCGCGGACGTGTTACCTGTTCGTTTTTATTGGTTCTCAGAACAAATAACGATAATTATCCCGAATATTATTAGCTGTATTAACTAAGTAATGTGTGACCTAGTCTTAGTGCAATTAAGACGTGCTATTCAGATAAGCTTGACCTTTTACAGGTTAACCGAACATGGTTCATCAAGTCAGCGCCCTAGTGTTACTCCTGTCAAACCTGTACATACAGTTATGATTAATTATGCCATTGAAAGTCACGCTTTAGTGAAAACTGACCTTTTTGCTTTATGTGATTGGTAGTATTTCGTACAATCATTACTGCTGATACCTTGCGTGGTCTAATGAGCAGTTCGCCTAATAATGAACAGTCTAACCAACTGCCGTTCCCTGTACAAAAATTGCTCCCAGTAGCGGTTACCCTCATGCCGGACCCTTGTCCAACTCGGTTTAACACTGTCTTTATCTGGCGCAGATGTATCTGTTTTCCTCACGAAATCATTAGGCCTATCCGGACGTAGAAATTTGTCTTAAAATATGTCTACACTGAATATGTAACAATTAGGAAATACTTATAACGAAAGTAATAATTCTCTAATGAAACCAAGAGAAGATATTTGCGCGCAACATGAGCACACAGGTCTTCCTGCAAAATGCTTTGTAGAACTTTTGCGATACAAATAAAAAATGAGTTAACTGGATGATTTTCCGCTATTGAGTCTTTTTTTTTTTTTTCGTAGATGTGGACGAAGGAATTTTAATAGGCACTCAGCATGAATGTGGATCCTTCGAAAAAAAACGTGACTCCTCTTTGTTGCCGTCAACTGAACTGGGAATTTTCAAAGGATACATAAAGTTTTTTTCCCGTATTTTTTCAATATGAACGGTAGTGACAGCTGTTAAAGCGACGTGCAGATATTGCGGTAGATTTTATCATAGTATTCAAATTCTCATTTTTCAATTTGTAAGATGTCCCTATTTTTGATATTTTAGGTATGTGGTTGATATTTATAAAGAAAACGGGTATATTGTGTGAGAGAGGCGCGCAATTAAGTTCATATAACTGTTCTGGTTATACGGACGAGTGCAGTTTTGTGGGATATGACGCCGTGTAGTCTCGTAGAAGTTTGCAGGCGCTTTAGTGGAACCTGCTGTCCCTGTCATCTGGCCGTGGAAAATTAATATCCCGTCTGTTCTCCCAATACACGTATTAATATATATTTCGTTTATAACACTCGCTTAAATTAGTAGTGAAACAGTTTAATTTCCTAAGCAGACATTGCTTCTGATGTTTTCTTTTCCCCGTCCTGTCGCTCACAAACCTGCTGGCGCAGAACTGGCTTTCAGAATGTTTAATGTGAAACGGATATAGCAACTCGAAAGCAGAAGTTGTCACCTCGAATTACAGCTTCTGCTGAATGCATGGACACACTACTTCCTGTCCAAATTACCTTTTTTCTTCTGACTTCTTAAAGGGATAATGATCCTCGTTTAACTAGACGATTGGACAGAATTATCTTCACTCCAGGTAGTGAAGGGCGCAGCTTTTAAACAAAACAAAACACCGAAGACGTAAATGTAATGTTTTGAACCATTTAAAGTTCATTGTCTATAGTTGCAGGTAACTCAACTTTAAAGTTGGTTTGGTACTTGTCGAAGGTCATGAAGGGAATGAAATGTGACATGCTCCTCTCTGTAGTGTCATATGACGAGGCTTCTAAAGTGCATGCTTATTTAATTTAGTCAGGACCTCTGCTGCACAATCTTTCGTAATCCCGGAATTTTAAAATCGGTCCCTCTCAGGGGTACGCGAAAACCTATCTGAAAATACTGTTTATCACTTAAGTGGACAAGTCAGTATCAACAGATTTTATGGAAACTTTGAAGTTCTAACGGCTGGAAGAATTAAGATGTTCTGCTATGTGACGCGGTGGCTCTAGGGACAGACGCCCCGTGCTGCCTCGTACTTGGGACCAGTTAGAATACTGATTGGATGTCTTTAGGGCTAGAAGAGGTGTTGACATCTGTACCGCTTAACGCTGCCTGAAATCTGTCTCCAGTTGCTGAAAACGGTATAGAAGTATTTAAATACTATATTCAATTTGAAAATATGGACATATTTGCCGTTGGTTCTGGATATGAAAATGTATGGACCCTCTCCTGATTCACGTGATAAGTTTGTAGTCTGTGAAACTGCACTTTTTCGCTTATTTGAAACCTGCGTGGTGGGTTAATAGAAGTTAATTTCTGAGCTCACGAAAGATGCGAATACATCATCCTGCAAGGACATGTTCCCCGTTTATAAATAGAAAAGGAACCTGATTTGAAGCAGCAGTAATGGAAAACACTGGTTGAAAAATTCTTTGATTGCAGTGGTAAGGGCTGGCTCAAAACATGGGTTTCAAACGCGTTCGGCCCGCGGCCGCATTTGTAAATTGTGTACGGGTATAAAAATTACACAGTAATTTAGATAGTTAGGTATACCGCTTACTGATAGTTTTCGAAATGGTGCCCGCGTGAATGCTCACAACAACGAATGTGGTCCTTTGCCATGGAAAGTTTGGAAGCCCATGGCTGAAAGTTTGTTGCTACTGCAGGACAGGCTAGGGCGTACCGTCCCACCACGTTCATGAAAGAAGCACTGTACTTTGTTCATCCAAATTATTCAGCCCTAAGCGATAGCTTAGTTCCTCCTTTGTGTTGAGCTGGCTGTGAGAGTGGTAACTATATATACCACTTTATTAAGCACTTAAAAACCGTGCATATTTGCCACGCAGTTTATTTATGTGCATAGTGCAATTCTCAAAGCAAACGACAATTACATATCTAAACAGCATTAATGGGATGGTCTTTGTATGGTTATGCATTATGTTCTACATGGAGTAAACACTGAATTTTAAGCTCTTACTTCGATGAAAATTATGCGTAAGAAACATGGGGACACAAGATCCATTGGTATAAAAATGAACATATGTGAGGATGCGAGAACCAGTTGGTGTCAAAAAGGAACATACGTGAGGTTACGAGAACCAGTTGGTGTCAAATCGGAACATATGTGAGGATACGAGAACTAGTTGGTGTCAAAAAGGAACATATGTGAGGATACGAGAACCATTTGGTGTCAAATCGGAACATATGTGAGGATACGAGAACCAGTTGGTGTCAAATCGGAACATATGTGAGGATACGAGAACCAGTTGGTGTCAAAAAGGAACATATGTGAGGATACGAGAACCAGTTGGTGTCAAATCGGAACATATGTGAGGATACGAGAACCAGTTGGTGTCAAATCGGAACATATGTGAGGATACGAGAAGCAGTTGGTGTCAAATCGGAACGTATGTGAGAATACGAGAACCAGTTGGTGTCAAAAAGGAACGTAAGTGAGGATACGAGAACCAGTTGGCGTCAAAAAGGAACACATGTGAGGTTACGAGAACCAGTTGGTGTCAAAAAGGAACATATGTGAGGATACGAGAACCAGTTGGTGTCAAAAAGGAACATATGTGAGGATACGAGAACCAGTTGGTGTCAAAAAGGAACGTGTGTGCGTGATCATCCTTTCTCTTCTACATCCTTTTATCCTCACTTAAGTTTCCATTTGAGGCCGCTTTAAGGGAGAGAAAGCTAAAAATAAGGGGTTTATGTGAGTTTGCTTACAGCGTCGCTGTCACTCAGGTTTCTTAGACTCGAGATAAAATGAACGAGCCAGACAGTATCCATATATGTAACACAGAGGCGCATTGGCATGAACATTGTAGCCGTGCAAAAGCAATCGGAATGTGTCTGCAGCCTTATTAATCCGCCACGCAAAACGCAACCGTCTTGATACATTGTAGTCTGTGGCCTGTCCTTATGTTTCTTATTGCCCCACATTATCTCATAAATGATACGATTTTCGCAGAAGTTACTGAACGTAATAAGTGTTGTTTGATTTTCTCTGCAAATTTTAACTGGAACTTCTGTCATTTTAAGAAGAATTTGGCGAGGTACGATCATAAAATACCCGGGATTCTTGTCATATTTTAGTGAATGTGTCAAGTTCTCGACAGATTTTCGAAAAGCAATCAAGTATCAATTGTCATGAAAATCCGTACAGTGTGAGCCGAGTTGTTCTGTGCGAACGGATAGACGGACAGACAGACGGAGAGAGAGAGAGAGAGAGAGAGAGACAGACGTGACGCAGCTAATAGTCACTTTTTGCTATTTTTGCGAACGTCCTTCATACGCCGCCCTCTCTAAGTGGTATAGGACCTTCCTTAGACTCTTGTGGAAAGTGAAGGACTCCGAAGGCATCTTCAAACAGTATTGCTTCAGCAAAAGACTAACATAATTCAGTCAAACGCGCTTTTTATTAGGCGTAACTGATTAGTGCGAATAATATGGGCTTGTGTTTTACTGATATATATTCTAGTCTTTTATTGTTATTAAACAGACAACGGGTTAAACCGCATCAAAATATTGCCTCACACTTACCTGGCACAAGCGTGAATAACTCAGTGCAGTGTTTAGGGTCGATTTCCGACTGCGGCAGAAACTTTTGTCCTGTCCCAAGCGTCCGAAACGTCTCTGGGATCCACTTAGTCTCCTATCTGTTTCTGTCTTGGGTCACACTCTTAGTTAAGGAGGCCAAAGTGGGAAGCTGACCAGTCATGATTGTCTAGCGCCGAGGTTAAAATCGTATAGCTGACCCCCGCCCCCCCCCCCTATTTGAATTGGTGCCCTTATGCTTAATTGAGAACAGAGAAAAATTTAATTCCACCATTTTTGGCGCATTCGCAAAGTTGTGAAAAGCGGTTTTTTGCTACATTATGGCTGTCCGCGCCTTTGTCCGCCAGATTAAGGCAACTGTGCCCCCGATGGGTGTATTTGCGTGAAATTCTTTATTGGCTTATTTTACTAAAATTTGTCGAAAGAATTCAAGTTTTGTTAAAATCGAACAAAAATTACGGGCACTTCGTATGAAGACCTGCCTATATTCATGACTGCCTACACCTAGAGTTACCACGATTACTGTCGATAGTAATCAGTAACAATAGTAATCGACTGCAATCTGCCTTGTTTATTCACGTCCATCGCAGGAAGTTTTCGTGTCATGTACGACAGTTAATTTTAAGAAAAGGAACATAAACACACTCGTTTAAATAAGAAGTTATGCAAAAAAATATGACAGACCGTAATAATAGTAATAATATTCGATAATATGTGCGCTGCACAGTTGTGAATAACAACAAAAATGTGACAACAGTGCATTGAATGTTACGACCATTTGAGAAGGCTCCAGGATGAAAGACTTAAGAAGTGTCCAGGATGCAAAGATCTGAAAGCGTCTTTTTATTACGTTATGCACACATCTCCTGCCTTCTGTGCTTTTATATTTCGCTGGCGGAAACGAAAAAGTCACGACAGTATATGTTCAAGGTGTCGCAGGATTCCAGTTAGACGCACATGGACTATAAACACAAATGTTGCCACTTAGACCAAGTGCATGTCGCTATCTCAGTTTCTACGTCTGGTTTATTGGACCATAAGCACACAACACAGAACCAGTCCCCCCACCCACGTCTCCTGACAGTCTGCGCTATGTCATGTTGGAAGCTGAACGGGAAGCCAATTCTGCCCCCATGGTTCCGTACTTTCCATCACGCCTCCACTTCCTAATTAATCTCGTGTGATTTGTGTTTCCTAATTACTGTAACAAGAATTTTATCTGCATAACAAAAATTTAGTTCATATCCGGACGTAACTTAATGCTGCTCGTAGTACTTAATCAAATAATCCGTGTTTATTCCGACAATCTGACGAAACACATAAACACTCCGTGTGGGCGACACGAAGAGGTTTTGAATATTAGGGAAGGTGGTGTATAAACATGCTACAGGAGGGCACAACAGATCGAAATTCGCTTGATTAGTAACATTTTTTACAGAGCTCTGTTACGGACATTGTACAGTAACAGTGTGACGACGAACCTTCGATCACACGTGGTTTACGATTTCGTTAGGTTCTATTTTTATAATATTGTCTGCAATTCAAGTTTTATCGCAGTCAACATACATTATACAGCTCCTACGTTTCGTGAAATTAACGATACTATCATGTCCACACAACCTCATTCTTGCCAATTTCAAAGCAAGGGGGTAAATTATCTAATAGGTCTACCTTGACTTGTGTTCGTTTGTAATAAAAAAAATTTACAGATTCCATTGCGTGGCGGGAGGGGGGAGGGAGGGGGAGAGTTATGACTGGGAATGTTCTGCTGGCTCAACTAGTCAATAACTTCTCGCCCTTTCTTGGAAACCGAAGTTATATAGAGGTCCCGATAAATCTAGTCAAACTTGCTCGAAATATTTCTTTAATATCTATTCAAATATTTTTTTGCGCTTACGTTTTCCATGTGACCTAATTTTTTCAGGTTTTTAAACTAAAATTTTGTTGTCATGTTTGATTTCGCCCATGAGTGCTACCTTGCCCATCTCATCCTCTGTTATTTGACACGGCATAAAAGGAAACTGAATGTACACCATATTTGTGTTGTCGTCATCGTGTTGTGACCCCTGTGTAGGGGAGTACCAATTTTACATAGGAACGTCTTTCTCCATTATCTTCATCTTCGAAGATAAATGTAGCAGTTTCGGCCAACTACACGTTGGCACATCTCATAAGACCACATGATGAATCTACCCCATAATCTTAAAGTTTTCAGCTCGGTTGTAATTTTTTAACTGTTGCTTCAATTCAGGGGCATTATTTTATCTGTCAACTGACATCATTCTTCACTCAGAACGTTGCGCGAAAGGCAGCGCTACGATAGTCGCTCTTCTACATTGCCGTGGGTCTGGGTCCACGCCTTTTGGTTAAATGTATTTGAGTTAATATTCGGTTTTTAATCGCCGGATGTAAATACATTCGCATCTAACAAACACGTTGACGGCGCATCGAAGTTCTGCTGGTGAAACTGAAGACAATACATCTTGAATGCTTTCTTTCATCTTATGCACTTCGTCCTTTAACATGCCTCCCAAGTAAAAATATCACTGGTTCAGATTTTGTGAAAGTGAGACAACAGTTTTGTGCTTACTATTCTGCAACCATTTGCACACTTTAAATCACGTATAGATTTGTGAGCTGTTGGCCACTCTTCCTGCAAAAAGCGTAAGTTTTCCTGCAATCGGACAGGAGTTTATAGTGATTACATTTGACACTGCAAGACCCACAAGCCTCTGTGACATACAGCGTGGGGGACGAGCCTGTGTGTAAGCTATAGTTTAAGCGAGCCGACGGGAAGTGACTAGTGACAGTGTCAGATAAAATGATTACCCTATATTTTGCAATTAAGCTGGAGCCGTCAAGGTGCCAGGAACATTCCGTCGAAATAGTGCATGCGCTTGGAGGAATCGGGATTCGGCTGTCTGCAGAGACAAGAAATTGTCCGCGAAACCTCCATATACCTTTGTGACACGCCCAGTCTCATATTCAAATGTTACTGGAGGTTATTTTTCCGTGAAAAGCGACTGGGGCGTGCAACTTATATCTGACCTTCGTCTGGAACCCTGTTTGAGAATACGTAGAGCTGTACCTCCACTCTCCCATAAGCCTTCATGTCGTGGTGCTTAATTGGACAAAGAGACTATTCTACTTTTGCATCGACTGGAATGAGTATTCGATCAAGAAAGCTTGTAGCGTGTTTCTGGACTGTATTTTGGTGTACCTGGGCTGGTGGGCTAACGATCTTATTTATAAGGACCGAGTTAATCAAATTAGAAGAGTAATCTAGATGGAACAGTAGTCTGTGTTTGGATGAACCATTTCTCAAAGAAAGCAATTTGTTGGAAGGATGATTTATAATCATCGTCTGCCTTTATCAGCCACTCGTTCTTCAAACCCTGTGTGTATGGTTTTGTTTCAAAGGTGAGGCAACTTATCTGTAGCCATGTGTTACTCTAATGGTCCTTGTGATCTGATACCGTAAAGACGGCCATTGAGGGCGATCGCGTGTCAAGTTTTCGAGTTCAGGTTCCATTGTAAGAATACTGCGCTTGACATTGCCCATTGTCTGAGGTGTACTTGATAGGCCTATAGGAGATGCTTCGGATGCAGAGCCTACTTCTATCATCAAATAAAAGTAATATAACAAAACTTATTCTGCTCGGTCCATCTATCCCAGGCCCCTATATTGAGCCCATACGCTATTAAATTTAATCATTCTCTGGAGAAAATATTTTTAAAATGTGTGGCACCGATGTAGAGAGGTAAAAGATGTGATCGTACCGAGTTACAATGTTCGTAATGGATTACGCAACATTAAGTTTAACATTTGAATATTCTGAGTGTCAGCAATTCCTCTTTTCCTACGTGTGTAGTAGTTTGTGCAAAAACAAGGCGCATGAAGTTAGAGGAATTGTTTTAAGTCTAGATGTTTCTTCTTGGCCTGTTTGTTCCATGAAGATGGGACGGATACTTGTCCCGAAACGTCAGTAACTAACTGCCAATTTACACTCCATAACATCACAGAAGAGCTAAGATCTAATGCTTGAAACATATATATCTGTCGTATATGTGAAAATGGTTTTACCAATTTTCAGAATTCATGCTAAGAGCTCGTTTAATTTAGTGTTTCGAAATACAAACAGTTTGAAAGATGAACTCAGGAAGCGTTAATGTGGCGCGAGACTGGAGCCAGCTGTGCCTCTGCCCTTTAGGCATTCGACAGTACGGTAAAATGGCGTCCGGGCCGGAAAAGGCGCTCAACGTGTTAGCCTTTCTTGGAACTAAATCAATTGGTAGAGTGCAGCGACAGTTTCGACGAAATTACGAGAAGATTCCGCCAAGTAAACCATCAGTTCGTGCTTGTTACGAGGATCAGAGAGGCCTGTGCAAAAATTAGACATGAAATTTTCCGTTACATGTGGCAGAAGGTCGAATATTGGTTTGATGTTCCTAGAGTCACTCGTGGCGCTCACATTGAACTTTATTAATGACTAACTACTGTTAATAAAAATCTTTAGATTATCTTATTAGTTGGTATGTGTTTTAAAACTGTCACTGAACGTGGCGCTGAGTAACAAAATATCAAAATAGTAGGAACCACTGAAGGACATTTTGCTCATGAAACAGGAGTTTGCCGTCATCCGCCAATACACGGTTTTTACAGGAGACAGAAAAAAACTTGACAAATCCTTATAATAGTCCAATGCGTAAGCATATTATGTTATTTACGAAAATATAAGAAGTATTTTTTTTTCGAGCTTGCATCATTTTGACAGAAGGTGTGTTTGTAACCTAGCTGTATAGTAATTTGGGAATGTCAGTTTGACGGATTGTGTGCCTTAAGACAAATTGCTTTTTCGTGAGCGATATGAAAAGTGATAAATCTGAATTCGGCCCCCACTGCGAAATTTGAAGTTCTCACTTCGGTGATAGTGCAGTTCGAACTCTTCTGGGATGTTACGCTGTGTCGAATGGCAAATAGTTACCGACGTTTTGGCGAATTGTAGTGCCACCATCTTCAGAGTCAGAGTATTCTTGCGCTACGCAACACTGTTGATGAAGACACATCTGTTCCTTGACGTGTCGGCAAATATTTGCTAGTCGACACAGTGTAACATCGGAGAAGAACCTACACTGATGTTAACTTCAAGTCTCATACACAGGTTACTAAGAAGCGTGGTACGCTGACATTTGCTGTCGTGTGTAACAAACCTGACTCGAATGTTCGACGCTGGAAGATCTGTAAAATTTTGAAGTTCGCAGATTATTGTCTTCTGGGGTGTGACGCCAATATTTTTTTTTGTGAGATATCAACCTTAATTAGGAATCTGCTGCTGCCTTCGTCTTCTGTCCAGAGCCTGAAACCTTTATATTCTCCGACACGTTGTTACCTGTTGATCAAAGCGCCACACCACTCCTATCTTTGATAACCCTGTCCAAATTAGTACTATCTCGGGTAGCCCGTTGAACATAAAGGGATGTATGGGGGATTGGACGCAACACATATAATTTCATATAGTGATCGGTTTGACGGATAGAAGTAATAACAATATTTCCTAGGGAAGTAAATAAAGTAACAAACAAATGACTTGCCTTGAAGCAAAACTGATCACGAGAAGATATCCAAGTTTGGGATCTCACATTTTTTCGTTCCCCGCAATAAAAACATGAATAAACAGAGGAAAAAATTTGCATGTTCTTGTAAGTATGTAATATCAAAGTAAATTACCAGACCTTACTTTACCAACGACTATGCTAGGACATTGTCTCAAGTCTCTCTTGTCGGAAAGTAATTTTGAACAGCATACCAAGACGAAATTTGGAGAGATGTTAGTCGAAGAACTTCCAGAACCAGGCTGAAACTTCAAGGAACGTGGAAAATGAAAGACGAAGGTTTAAATGGAGATGGTTAAGGTATGGCGGAACGGCGCTGCAATAGAACTCAGAGTGTACCGTCAGTAAGTCATTCGTTCAGCCACAAAGTACACTTCTTCGTGCACCAGAAGTCTGTAATAGTGATGTCATATATACTGGCGAAACTTCAATCAGTACAGTGACTAGGCTACAGGCTGGACGATTGACGGGCAAATAATGGTTCAATTCCCTGCAGGAACAATGGCCTGTTTATCTTCCCCAAAGCGTCCGCACTGAATCTTGGACCCACCCAGCCTTATATGTAATGGATATGTGCGCTTTCTCTCCGAGGTACAGCGGCCGGGCCTTGAAGCTAGCCAATCTTCCAACTTACTTGCATACTCCATGGAGCAGAGTCCTTCTTCAGTAGCTAACTGTTCTCAGCTAGTCAAGAAATTCCCTGTATTTTATGGAACCCAAAAGTTCATGACCGTGTTTAAAGGTGTATGCTACCTGTCCCTACCCTGAGCCAGATCAATCCATTCCATGCCCCCAACCCACTTCCTGAAGATCCATCTTAAGATTATCCTCCCATCTACACTTAGGTCGTCAAATGGTTTCTTTCCCTCAGGTTTCCACACCAAAATTCTCTGTGTACCTCCCCTTTCCCCCACGCGTGCTACATGCCATACCCTTATTCTTCTCGTTTTGATTACCGGGATAATATTTGGTGAAGAGTGCAGATCATTAAGTTTCTCATTATGTAGTTCTCTCCACTCCCTTGTTACCCCGTCCCTCTTATATTCTCCTCAGCACCCTATTCTCTCGACTTTTTTATATATCACAGAATAGTATCAGCACCTAAGAGAGTAGAATTTATTGGTGATAGGGAGAACGGCCTCCAATATGGAGGGTAGCTGCGAATATATTGATTACGCAGTAGCTGACAACCGGCAAAGGGTGGTCCTCCAGCTTGGGGATTGGGCGGGGTGCTGACAACTCCTTACCGAAAAAAAAAACTGACCTTGCTATGAAAAGGATAATTGTGCCTCGGGCCGGGAAAGATCCTTTGGTGCAACCTAAGCAATGTAAAAGGTACATGAGATTTTGCACTTGGAATGTAAGGAACCTGCAGAGGTCAGGGTCACTTTCGACGGTAGCCATGGAATTAGCGAGGTACATATTAGATTTATTGGGTGTACAGGAGGTTAGGTGGCACAAAAAGCGCACTGTAAGAGCGGAGATTATATAATTTTCTGTGGTAAAGGAAACGAAGATCATCATTTGCGAACAGGATTTTTTTCCTCCACAGAATACAAACAGCAGTTTAGAGAGTAGAATTTGTTATTGATAGGAGGTCGCTGGTGTAATATCCTGTTTTGAATGCACATGCACCAAGTGGGGAGAAAAGTGATTATTCAAAGTACAGTTTTAATGAGGAATTAGAGCAGGTTTTCGATCATTTTCCTAAGTACCATATGAAAATTCTGTTATAAGATTTTAATGCAAAATTGGGGAGAGCGGATATTTTGAAACCGGCAATTGGGAATGAGAGTCTACATCGGAATAGTAATGATAATGGTGTTAGAATAGTAAATTTTGCCACATCAATATCTTCCTACTAGAACCGATATTAATAATGCGTGTGGCTGTATTCATACATTCTTCCTTGTGTTTTCATGGCGCGGTTCTTCAATAGTCTACGCACTGGATAACTTCACGTAAGCATACGTCGGCGCAGAAGTGACTCTCTTAACCAAGGCCACGGAATAATGCCCTTTAAAATGATGAGCATCGTATTATTACTATTATTATTATTGTCGTCGTGAAGAACTTCATAGGGTTGGAACGTTGGGGTTTGTTCCATTGAATCCCAACAAGATTTGGTTCCCACTGTTTTTCGGTTTTTCCAGATCTCTTCGTTGTGTGGGTCATGGACATAATGCCAGTGGTGTAGAGCGATATCTCATCATCCATAGGCAGTGATTTCTTCTACTGTGTTGATCTCGGTGTAGCTCTTCGACTGCATTCATCAAGTAACTGTCTGACATGGGAATTCGTCCGCCTATCCCAATCTAGCTGAAGTAGGCTCAAAAGTGCTGTACGTGTACCTCTAATTTGTGGGATTTCTTTTGGTGGAAAGGCCAATTAATTAGGTAACTGTTGCTGTCGGTGTTCTACTAGGGCTAATTTTGTGTGTACTGTCCTTTAATGTCAAGACAGTGTGCTATTTTATTAATTAAGAAATCCAGTTAAATGGGATCGTGTACTTCCCTTACACTTACTTGTACTTCTGCTTCTGTTTCCATTATTTGGATTCTCACATTACAGGCAGCATCTTGAGAAGTCTGACGTCCTTGTGTTGAGAACGATGTAACCTGCCTCGTACAGGACCCACCGATTCCTTGTTCTCGCAGGTCCGCCACTGCTTCTTATCCCGAGCGAAAAGTATCCAGTCCACACCCTCCCGTCCCAAATCTCGTGTATTAAATTGCTAACTCCACGAGACTAAACATATTTTATCCGTTGAACCCACGCTGCTTTCGTCTCCATGCTACCACTGGAGTCATAATTGTCTAACTTCAACAGCCATTGAAATTTCGGCACGCAGCTTTCTATTCTTGGGTTTTTGTTGTAATTTGCAAAACACGAATGGGAATAATGGCTTAAATTTTAGTTGTTCGTGAAAGCAGGTGGTGTAATATGATGGATACAAATGGACAAAGCAGAGCAGAAAGAATGACGTGTAATGGACGACACAGTGGCTTGGAGGATGTGGGAGGGTTGGTGGGTTGGTGCACTATGAGAAAGAGTCAGGTGCTGTGGAAACCAGGTGGGGAGTAATCGTTGTTGTTTCTCTAACTGCCTAATCGTTTGGAAACAATATTTGTTGCTGGAATTCCATACAATTTTCTTTAAATATTCACTATTTAACTCGTTTGGGTAAGTCTATGATGGCGTATCTCATTATTGCGGGTTAATGTAATGTTGTTAAATGAATTATTTTTTCCCGTAAACATATACTGTGAGTAATTATTCAAATATTATCTGTAATGTTTAACATTTTACCTACTATTTTTTGACATATGGGACCCGGGATAACTTAGGCCCTATTGTTCATTACTGAAGCTGTGTCATAACCCACAGCATCGCAGTATGCCCTGTGTTTTGGATAACTTACTGTGACGAACTTATATACAATATATTCCCAAAATTTAGGCGATCATTATTGTCTCCATATTGAAAATGTAACTAATTCATGGAGTTATATTATACATACTATTAATCTCCCGGAAGGTCGCTGGTTCGATCCCAGCTGGTGCCATTGGAATTTTTCATTGACATAAAATTCTTCCGATCGCACTATGACCCTGGGGTCGACTCAGGCTGTAACAGAAATGAGTACCAGGAGCATTTCCTGGGGGTAAGGGTGGTCGGTGCGTAAGGCTGACAACCTTACCGCTGTCCTGTGCCGTTGTCATGAAATCTGGGAACCTTAACTTCCTGGAACCCTGTGGGCCACTCCAGGCCTGTAACGGGACTGCTTTGCCGTTTACTATTAATCTCCATGTCGGTGGCCCGAGGGTTCGTATTTTCCTCTTTGTTTACTATCGTATTGGACACTTTGTATGTTCTGACTCGGAATTTATATGATAGAACGAATCTTATAAACAAGGAGTACGATTCCGTGGATGAGGAGTACGTCGCCAAGTATCACCATTATGTAACAAGTTGGGAAATATAGGCATAGCGTAAGAGTTCTGACGCATTCGCTCTGTTACTGCCTCTAGATTTTCAGTTTGCGACTTGTAACATTTGATACTTTCAAGCAAAAACTGCTAGTTGCTGGCACTTCAAATGTGCCCTTCCTCCTTGTACTTGACAAACACACATGGGCAAAACAGAGTGAACTAAACGTCGATAGTTGTCACAACCATGAAGGTCTACAGATTCGTAGCATGTTCTTACAGTAAGTATGTTCCTTTCTACTGGTGTGTTCTAGGCAGCTGGATTAGTCCAGAATCTTTGGCAGTTTCTTCCAATAACCTCTTCTTTGCATCTTGCGCTGTTTCGAAATTTGCTCCGTTTGACGTAGTCGAAATAAGGAAATATCCCTCCTTTTTTTAAAACAAATATATAAATAAATAATACAGAATGGAGAGAGTCAAATACACAGCATAAGCTTTGCACGTCACAGCTACATGTTTCGGCTTCCTCAACGTAAACATCATCAGAATGTTCTGTGAATTATAAAAAGTAAATCTTTTCATAAAAGTTTTGGACGATATCTTGGCTTTACAAAAGACGTTTTGTAAAGCCAAGAGTGTTTTTATAGGGCCGAGATGTTGTACGCAACTTTAATGGAAATAATTTCGTTTCTATAATTCTTTGTACAGCCTGATAATGGCTACACTGAAGTAGCCGAAGCGTTTAGCTCTGTTAAGCAAAATATATGCTACATGTTTGGTTGATTTTCTCCATTCTATATAATTTGAACACAACGGGGATGCCAAACCATAAATAAATAAGTAAATAAATAAAACATAAATATTATCCTCAAAAGGAGGAGATTTAGCAACGTACTTCCGAAAGGAAGAGGCAAAAATAAAGTCGGTTTCAGGACTTCGGCAGTGGAGCGTGCAGCAAAACGAGCTGAATTGATGTAGGAAGTGACCGTGGGATTAAGGGGTAATGTAACAAGATTTAGAGAATGCGAATTGGACGGGTTAACTGAGTGAAAATCTGACCAGTGTTTGGTCATGTGATTGTATTCGGAGCTTACACACAGCTGCGGCTTGTTTGAACTGCAACAGAGCTGTAGCGTTTCATTTTTTTATTTATTCTCCCTTCTCGTTTATACCTTCTGCTGACGCAGTAAACTGCTCTTTTGCATGACCACCAAGAATATAGATCTGAAACTACGTGGCGGATCCAAGAAACCGACGCTGCTTACGCTAGACGGATTATTTATTGTGGAATGAGATGTGAACCCAGTCATCATCCAGTATATATGAAAGCAGATTTTTCAAGAAAAAAAAATTTATATTTATTTCATGAAGCATAATTCATCAACGACAACGTTACGATTTTTCATTATCTTGCGGAAGTTTTTACGAACATTGGATGATTCCCGAAAGTGCACAGATAGTGACCGCGCTTTGAAATATTTTATAAGTAACACGCATTCGAATCCAAACACTACAAAAAGTGAAGTAAGATTGTCTTTCTCTATCAGCCAATCCTGCGTGTTATTTTGACCTATTTTGAGCTTCGTTTTGAGCTTGTCGAGAATAATAATAATAATAAACTTAAGAAAAAACTGCATCGCATTAATTGTAGGGAAAATATCAGTGTTTATTTTAGTCCAGGGCTGAAATTAATCTCTTGAATAGTTCAGCCAATACAGTAATTTAAAAACCTGCACTATTGTAGTGTGCCGAAAATTCGCTCACAGGACTGGATCTAATAGAGGGGGAAAGAATACTTACTCAGTTTGTGTTTTAAAATTTGAATAAACGTAACACGCATAATAATAATAAACACAACAAAAGCAATGATGTAATGCAGGCTCTTCTTTAAGAAACATCCGTGAATTTACAAGGAAATTTTATCTGTTTTGGGACACTTAAAACTAAATTCGTGTTCCATAAATTTTTCGGTGAAAAAGTACCTGTAAAAGTGAAGTATTTAAAAAAAAACTACTTACGTTCCAGTATCAGCCGCTAAAACTCAGCGGAGGTTATACGTGTCGCTGGTAACAGGACATCACCGTGGATTACTTACCAATTTTGCTTCGTATCTGGGAAGTCCCGGACATCGTCTATCGTCTATCGTCACTGATATCCGTTGTGCCTTTCCTCAGTTCCTCCACGCAAATTCCAGGACAGTGCGTCAAACTGAACTTGCCAGTTCATTCTTCACTGATAACTTCCCCGTTTATTTCTTTTTAATATAATTTAGTGGACTAAGTCCTTCATAGCAAATAGGCATACAAGGTGACGGCAGTCACCTTTCGATTCATATAGTTATTTACAGTTCTTTAGTAGCTGCTATAGGACCTTCTGTATGTTCCACATCCTTATTCATTATAATTTTGTCACTCCGCATTCTAAACGTCCCCTGTAGATATAAATATTTTTGAGTCGTCATTAGCATGCTGAATATTGTAGTTAAACCTAACCACCATTTTGGAAGGAAAGTACGGATTGTCTTTTACGAAAAATAAAGAAAAATGCTAAAAGTACGGTAATAAGATGTCCACCATCAAAGAGCCTCACCAACAGCTAACACCGTGAATCACATTTATTACTAAGTGCAACACCTCTTTGACGTTTGAAATGCCTTTCTTTTTCCCATAGATTTCGTTTTTGTGTCTCTTATATTTCTCGCATTAAGCAGTCGTTATTTTCCTGTACAGAATCGAAATGTTCTACTTTTAATGGAGACGCAGTTTTTCTCCCGCGAGGAAGGAACTTAAAATTTAACACTGAGATTAATTACCGAGTAAAAGTGCCGGACTCTTGGCTGTAAGTTACTGCGCATCCGGAAGTTCCTGCTACCGTCCGAGTCGGACAAGGATTTTCGTGGTCAGAGCTTGGAGCAAATGCTGTGTTGGTAGACCCACTCCTATTGTACTATGCGCTGCATGCTTTCCATGTAGCCTCTCCTGTGCAAGTTTCAGAATTCAGCTTAGCACAGTAGCCTTACTGCCCAAATTTTTTCCTGTGCTGCATACAAACACGGTCAACTTTTCTTTACTTTGCCTGCTTTTCCTTGCCTTTAGCGGAAGGGCGAGCGGGCGCTGCCTTGGAACCATCACAGCCGTTAATTTTACTGTTTTACTGCAATATATATAGTCCATTAACTGCTTCCTCTCACTTCCTTAATCTTAGTCGTCTGACCAAGCTGTCCTTATAATATGAACTAAATGAAGTAAGGTAAAATGTAGCATACAAACTGTGGAATGACATTGGCCTTCTTTGTAGTGTATTGCACGTGTGTAGAAATGCACATACTGTGGAAGTGTACAACATGTGTATAGGTACGGTTAAAAAATACTGGGATTTTTTCAGGAAGTCAGATAATGCCCCATTGCATCCGTGAATCTAATGGTCAAACGTGAGACTTAAAATATGTTCGTGAACCTGCACAGGGAAGTGACAACAGTGTGTGCGGCTTGACTGTCAGTTGTGAAGTGACTTGGACTTCAAATTGTGAAAATAAAAGCACACACACACACACACACATACACACAAGACACACACACACACACACACACCACACACACACACACACACCACACACCACACACACACACACACCACACCACACACACACACACA
>Ga0136643_10004148_pt1:2500-19838 | contig 19838 bp, 10 predicted proteins | sample TergutLab28metaG_FD_96883 | JGI IMG/M metagenome (GOLD analysis project Ga0136643, IMG submission 96883) | Labiotermes labralis P1 segment gut microbial communities from Petit-Saut dam, French Guiana - Lab288 P1 (version 3) (version 3) | ecosystem: Host-associated > Arthropoda...
ACATACTAACAAAAAAAAAGATTCTGTTACTGTGCTTATTACTGAATATTGTACACTGCGCCTTATTATTATCTTCATAACGGACCAATTCAAATTAATAAGAAACGCGTACGAATTATGATAATGTGTGTGATATATGGTTTCCGCTGCGAAGTATATGAGAACTGCACTGTTCTGAGTCATTACGCAGCGAGGAGTGATAATTTCTTACCGACGTTTCGGGACGACTTATCGGTCACATCTTCATCTGTAAAGAATCCAAAATTATTGACCCCTGAAGATAGGAGTGACAGGTTGTCCCGAAACTTCGGTAAGAAATTATCACTACTCGCTGCGCAATGACCCAGAAGAGCGCAGTTCCAAAATATGTTACTGTTGATTACAAATAAAGATATAGGCTACATAAGCCCTACGCACGCAATGAAGACGTATGGAGTGTAGGTACAGCTCCACTCATTCTTCACCGCGACACTATATAGAGGTAAGTAGTCGGCTTCATGCCCCGAAAGCTTTACTCCCGGGAAAGAGCAACCCGTACCGAAGGTGGGCCCCAGTACCAGTCTGGGAGATTTTGTCCCTACCCGATATCGAACTACGATTTTTCGGTTGGCCAGCCCTGGCCTAGGCAATCCAACGACTAAGCAAACCAAAATAAAATACTCCAAGCACCAAATTCAATCGAAATCCGTTAAGTGGATTTCGGAGTCTCAACACGAGCAGCCATTACAATTTCAAGCCATACAGTTTGACTTTACTACAGCCCGAAGCAGCAGGTTAAATACAGAGAAAAATTCTCAATTTCGACATCAGTCAAGGCCATACTGTTCACCTTCATGAACGTTGAAAACGTTCCTGGGAAGAGGCGAAGTGGCTGCACGAGTCGTTCATTCAACACAAAACATGTACCGCCGATATAATTACACAGGAAAAGCAAACGTGTCAGCTTATTTCTACCAAGCGAAAAGTTAAATCACTGATTAATATCCCAATACTTAAGGACTACTCTTTTTCTGACGGTCTTTCCGTTTTTCTGTTTTTCTTTCTTTCTTTCCTTCTTTCATTCTTTCTTAGTCTGGCCTCTTTTACTTGCTCTTTGTAGGTGTCGATCTAGAGAATGTTTGTTGCACCTGATCACACTCAGTGGCACACATAAACACTCGTTATGATTCCTCTGCACGAGGGATCGGTCTGACGCAGAGACCCCCACCTGATAAACACACAACAGTCACAAGAAACAGATACCCATCCCCGGTGGATTCGAACCCGCAATCTCAGGAAGCGAACGGCCGCAGACCCAGGGCTCAGACCGCTCTACCACCGGGATCGGCTGGCCCGCGCTCTGGTTTATAAGCTTCCAAACCAAATACATCATCGGCGAAATCGCAATAAATTTTTACAGTACGATTAATTATGTTCACGGAAATTAAAATTTTTATTTATTTATTTATTTACATCGGTAACTTTTCAGAACTTAATTAATATCGCAAAATACATTTACATGGTCGCCTTAGAGAATAAAACACACACACACATACACACTGGTGTTGCGCCTTTTGTCGGCCTACTTTGACCTGCAAAGTGTAAGTCACGCTTTCTTCCTGCAGAAGAAAATGCAGCCAATTTCACCATCATAGTCATTTACACATTTACAAGTCTGGGACGATGGGCAATGCAGAAAAACAGTATTAAACGTACCGCAACAACGTAAATAAACTGTAAACTTGGGTTTTAATTATTGTTAAGTCAAAATATTTTCAAAGTAAGGAGTAAACAAACAACCATCGAACACAACTTTATAAAGTATTCATACAGCTACATGTTTCGACCCAACAAGGTCATTATCGGGTTGACATTTAGAACATATTACAAGAAGTATACATATTGTACTGTGGAAGTAAGTTATCACTTCTTACAAATATACTTACAATTCAGTCTCTATTTAATGCATACAATTTTCGTAATAAAATGTGATGTTAAACTTTTAAAATCTTCTATAAAATGGCAGATGTCGGCGGTGGCTATGGGTAGTTGATTTTGTGTGATGCTTTATTCAATGTCAGGTACCGTGTTGTGTTTTCATATTTGGTGATACACTATGGGTCACATAGGTAGTGAATATCCTGTTAACATTGTGGCTTACTATAGAGTCGAAACATGTAGCTGTATGAATAGTTTATAAAGTTGGTTCGATGGTTGTTTGTTTACTCCTTATTTTGTGGTTTAACACAAGGGGATGCAAAATTTTAAAATAATATTTTCAAATTACAAACCGTTCTGTGTACTTTTAGACACAGAGCACAAATTCTGAAGAGCATGCTGCCACCGCCTTCCATTTAGAAGACCCTGATTACTGAGGGAAGCAGGTTCCTCCGAAACATTGGTAATCTATACCAAAACTTACGGTATCATATCCCAAAACAAATCAGTATTTATAGCCACGGTCCTTAGGAAAGCCCATTTCCACATTTTTGTTGAATTTCAGACACCAGCGACGCCTAACTGGGATATCTGTCGTGTGTCTGGCCAGTACTAACGTTGAAGGCGCGGGTACAGTCGATATGTTCAGCATCGCCCCAGCAGACACATTCAGCCGCGGTAAAGATTCCATCAGTCTGATCGTTACAGTACTAGCGGGACTCCTGAGGGCAACTAAACCGATCACAGGTAAAAAGAATGGGAGGACATTGGGTGACCTCGGCCGCACAAATCAGCCTCTCCAACCCCTCCCAACAGGTCAACTTTCATACTGCAGAAAATGTTAGCAGCGAGTACCGCATTCTTGACCCACAACAAGAGATCACGATTCTTATTACGGTTCAGAGTACCCATCGGCTACAAACGCCAAGGCTTTCTTAATGATAACTCATAAAAATGGTGATTTAAAGTATCTTATTATGACCAATTAAGTGCACAGTATCAATGTGCAATTTTACAATTAAAACGCTGCATCTGCAACATGTTTCGATCTCTCATAGATCATCATCAGGGAGATCACTCATCAATCAATAACTATAAATCATGACGTACAATAAAATATCTCAATTCATAATAGTGCACTGGAGCAAGTCTTGATACTTGAATGGAGTAACGAAGCATGAATTGTGGAGTGCAGATGATCCCATATACAGTATATGTGACCGTATGGTGACATGGAATACAGATTATTCAGAATCTTGGAAACGGCTTGTCTATGGTATGATGGTGTACACCATGGCTCAGAACAGACACAAGTTTGGGCTGTTGTGGACACTGTAATGAACCTCCGTGAAACGTGAGAAATTTCTTGACCAGTAATCAGCTTCTCAAGGACTCTTAGGACATGGAATTTGTATGTTTTATGAAATCTGAGGGACCTTCCTCTGTTCTCTGACATCTGTCGTCTGTTTCTAAACACGTGAAAGGTACTCCAAACTCTTTGACCTTATGCTGTTACTGGGAATACAGAGTTCCAGAAGACCGGAGTGAAACAGAAAGGCACGCCAGACAACAATTATTTTTATAGCATTTTATGCTTTCAGAAAGATTGTATGTGAAAAAGTGTTGAAGTGGCATCCGAACTTTCCGGAACTCTCTTAAAAACATCAATTGTGTTACCACGTCTACCTCACGTAACGTAGGGTAGATAGTCTCCGAAACGTCGATTTCCAAATGCTATCAACCGAAAATGCTTAACTAAATATGAAGTCAGTAAATATCGGCTGTGCTACAGGCCTGGTATTCAAAAACCTTCCACCTCCACCTCTAACATGAACATAATCGTCATTATAATTCCAAAATGTAACATATTTTCAGATATTATGCCTGCTGCGTGTTCATTACGTCGTTTAACAATGTTCTGTCGTAATTTATACACCATCGGAGATGAAACGGAAAGTATAAATTGACTGGAAGAAGTAAACACTTTACAAGAGCGTTATTAGAGTATTCTCCTAACGTGGACCTGAAATTGGGACCTACATTAGTAGATACAGGTCTGAAAACTGACAAAGGGTAACACTTGCAACGTTTTAAAAGAAACTGTATGAAAGATTATTGATAATACTCGCATTAAAACCGATCATATAATCAGCTAAAGTTGTGTAAGGTAACATAGTCATATTTTACACACGTAAAATTGGATGTATTAAAATACAGCAAAAGGTACGTAACCTTAGAACGTTCTGTAATTAGGTTACTAACAGATCACAGATTTCGTGCAAAGAATAAGATGCTGGGCGATTACAAGAGATGGAGGTTTACGATGACCGCTCATTTTGTTTGATGATAGGCTGAAGGTGTTCGAGAATATGGTGCTGAGGAAGATATCTGGGTCTCATAAGGACGAGATAATAGGGCAGTGGAGAAGACTACATAAGGAGAAGCTTTATGATCTGTACTCATAAAATATTATATTGGTGAACAAATCAAGAAGAATGAGATGGGCGGGGCATCTGTCACGCACGGGAGACAAGAGTGGAGGATACAGGGTTTTGGTTGGTAAACCTGAGGGAAACAGACCACTTGGAAGACCTAGGTGTAAATAGTTGGATAATCTTAAAATGGATCTTCAAGAAGTGGGATGTGGTGGCAAGGACTGGATTGATCTGGCTCGGGATAGAGACAGCTGGTGGGCTCCTGTGAATGCGGTAATGAGACTTCGGGTTCCACAAATTGCGGAAAATTTCTAAGAAAATCCTATCTTCTCAGGAAGGACTCTGCTCCGTGAAATTCCTTAGTTGGTTAGTGAGTTAGTTCATTTTAACACCTGTTTTCATATCACAAAATTCTGCGGTATTCAGAGTCGTTCTGGAATGACATCCACGGTCTTTATATTCTTCACTACAGAATCCTGCAGTATAAAAGACGTCTTCTCCCCCTCCCCCCACACTGAGTTAAAATAATGTAAAAACGCCAGTAACCCTCGACTATACATAGGGTGTACCTTGTAAGTGGTAAGAATAATAACCTTAACTTCTCATCAATTTTTTGAGTCCCAGCTATTTAATATATTCATTGAGTTGAGTCTACATTGTAACAGACCAGAGGGTGGAGAAAATGTGAAGAAAAAGACATGAGGAAGGAAGAGCATAAATGTTCAAATTGGGGAGTCAAATAAAGACTCACTATTATGCCGAATGTTGAATCATGAGCTTCCTTAAGAACTGAAAATTTGTTTGCTCTGAAGACTATAAATACTTTCAGTCTTCTTCATAACATAAAAAGATTAAGACATACACAACTATTATTTTACCTGTTGTTTTTAGGGGTGTGAAACTTTGTCGCTCACACTGAGGATGGAACGTAGGCTGTGGGTGTTTAAGAATGGGCTGCTGAAGAATATATTTGGGCCTAAGAGGGACAGGGTAACAGGGGAGTGAGAAGACTATAAAACCTAATGATCTGCACTCCTCACCAACTATTTTTCGGATGATCAAATAAAGAAGAACGAGATGCGCTGGGCATGTAGCAAGTATGGGGGACAGGAGTGGTGCATACAGAATTTTTGTGGGGAAACATGAGGAAAAGGGACCATTTGGAAGACCGAGGCGTAGAGGGAAGGACAATATTAATATGGATTTTCAAGATGTATGGGGGCATGGACTGGATTGATGAGGCTCAGGATAGACAGGTGGCGAGCTCTAGCTAATGCGGTAATGGACTTTGGGGTTCCATAAAATGTGAGGCAATTCGTGACTAGCTGAGAACCTGTTAGTTTCTCAAGAAGGACTCTGCTCCATGGTCGAGTCATTCAGTCAGTCAGTCCAAAAGATAAGTCATTATTAATTCTTTTAAGTCGGATATTCATTTAATAGTGCATACATACATTTTTTATTTAAGCTCACAGAGAACACTTTGCGTCTCCATCTAAAATCAGTGAATAATGTGAACAGAAATAATTGCTGTCAGTTCCAAGAATAATAAGAGACACATAAATAAACTCGTTTTACAAAATACAGAGTTGTTTGATGCAGCAACAAGCGGTACGTGCAGTAAACGCTACAGTTTCAAGAGCTTAAATAACGTCACCTGATTGGTTACCCTGGCGCTGTACAGACACAACCTTTGTCAACATAAATTTCATAAATTAGACACGGAGTTCTTACCTTCTCAAACTCTGCAGTGCAATACCACATCACCAGGTGCCTTCGCCAACACACACTCTTGAATTTCCACACACACAGACAGATCTGTTACACTGTTTTACTCGTATGCACTATAACCTCAAAGCACTTTTGAAAAATCTTCATAAATGGTTGCACTGTTAACATATTTGCATTTGCCCACTAGCCGCTTTAAAATTTGGCATAACATGTTGGAAATTACAGTTCTATAATTTAAACATGCAGGTACCACAACGTAAAAACGTATGGGCATTTGACTATAGTCTTTAGAACTTTCTGGAACTTGCATGCACATGATGACGTGGCCTGAGCAGACTACTGTTGTCATCCGTTGAGTGGCGCTGGTGTGCTGTGGAACAGAGACAGAAATGCACAACGGTCGCAGTGACAACTAGGACCTGGACAGTCCCATTACAATTGCATCGAACTTGCTACGTTTCTAGCATATTATTATTCCACCTGAGCCTTAAACCTGCAATGAACTAACGTTGTTTCAAATCACTACCATGACGACAGATTACTTTTCTACTATGTCGAATAAAAATACACTAAAAATCGCGAGTTACACAAGTAAATTAATATAGGCACAATATTATATATAATTGTTCAATTATTATGAACTCGAATGAATATGATGAAGTTCATAAATCCATAAAAACAGCCTATACAATCAATTCAATTAACTGTTAGGTACAAAAATCTAGAAGTTCCCATCTTTGGAGCGTGGGAAACCTGACAGAAGACAGAAAAGAAGAAACATAACAGGAAAATATTTACGATGTTGATGAATGACAATAAACTACATGTCTCGGACCAAAAGAGCCGAAACACGTTGCTTATTGTATTCAATATTTTATTTCAGATCAAAAAATACAGTTGTGATTGACGGTGTCCTTATTAATCGATAGTTAAACTAATTTCTATTAAAACAATTTCGCGAAATAACCTCTGACTTCAACATTAACTACATCTGCTGCAAGTTCTTTACGTGGTGTTTTTTGTATCGACTGCAGCAGTGATGTTGGATCGAATATTTCAAGCGTATCTGCCAATACAAGTGCAAAAGAACTGGAAGCGACATCAATGCACCTACAACGCGATGCAATCAGCAAGATGTAAAAGGTAAGCTGCTCCTATACTTAACCTTTGCGTACATTCATTCCGTACCTCATAGATAACATAGTGTGCTTCGATTACAAAGGCAAATGAATTTATTTTGTATAGGGAAATAACAGCTCTTTATTGTAATAATCACACTAAACACACATATAAATTAAAAGGACGAAAAACAGAGATTTTAAAGTTAAAACTAGCGGTAAAATACTAACCACTAGGCCTCTAAGAGTTAAACACAAGGTAATGAAAACATATAGTTGACTCGAAATGCTGGCGTGCTTTAAACTGGTTGACTGTGGTCACGGACCGATCATTTTGACCCCGAAAATGAGGCCCCGGCAACCAGTGAATAAGAGGAGTAAGCCCCAGGGATGGTCTGGACGCTCTAAAGAAGACAGGAATCGCTTGTCTCTTCCGAAAATCGAACCGCTATTTCCTCAGGTTTCTAGCCTGGTCTCGGCTCCTCATTACCTATATACCTAACATGTTAACGGAACATACATTCATCATTCATTCAGCAGTCTGTCTTACGACAAATCCATAGTCTCTTTCTAGGTGAGTTCTCCAAAGTGTGTAATCTATTGCTTCCTCTTTCAAATTCCAGCACCTTCTCTTTTCCTTAAGGTCATCCAGTAGCTCCTTACGTCTTCTTCCTCACTTTCAGTTCCTTCTATCTTTCCTTCAATAACGTCTTTTAAAAGACGGATGTTATATGAGATCTGACAAATCTAGTTAGCATTCCTTCGTCTTATGTAATTTTCTTCCTTGACTGTACGTAATATTTCTTCCTTCTTTCATTACCCATAATAGTGTATGTATTTATGTATCGTGAATGTAGATAAATAAGTAAGTACCAGTAACAACAAATATTTGCGTTTGATACTTAAAATCGTTTCTTCGTGGGTGAAGTGAAGAACTGTGAAGGAATTAATTTCTCATCAATTAGGGAGGGGGTGGTGTACGTCAAAACACAACTGTCTTGTATCCTATTTATTATGCTGACGACGACATGTTTCGGCCACTGTGGGCCATATTCAGGTCATAGTGGCCGAAACATATCGTCGTCAGCATAATAAATAGGATACAAGACAGTTGTGTTTTGACGTACCCCCCCACCCTCCCTAATAGCTTATAACACAACGGGGATGATGCACCTAACGCAACGGGGATGATGCACCTAAAGATAATTTCTCATCGCCCGTAAAGACCGATTATCACCATTTTCATAAGAGAGTAACACCAGAAAGCAAGCAACGGAGTTCGACACGCTTGCCCAACACGATGACAGTGTGTGTGTGTGTGGATGTGTGGTGTGTGTGTGTGTGTATGTGTGTGTGTGGTGTGTGTGTGTGTGTGTGTGAACGTATCCAGCTCTGTGCTAGGGTCCAGGATGTGGTATCGAGAGCCAGAACGTGGGCCTCTCCTTCGTTCAGATGGGATCAATAGTCAATTATCGTTTCTTGATAGCTTTGTTGTGTCGAGACTCGGGGAAATGCTCGGAGATGCCAGGGCCACTACACCGTAATTCGAAACACGTTCCTTTTAGAAAACAGTACAAAAACATATACGAAGCAAACCTGAAGAATCCTTGGTTCAAGTTCCGATGAGATCGTGCTCAGAAATAACTTCACTTCACCCTCAGTCACTTTTGCCCTCGTACTCTTTGGTCAAATCAGTTTATCTTGATGAACCTCCGAGGAGTGACGGACAGCTGGCAGACTGGGTAAAAAGAAACACTGATATAGGGACGACGACTTTCGGCTACGACAAAGAGAAACACGAAATAAAGAGAAAATGACGGGGAGGAAAAGACAAGACGAAAAAGATAAGAAGATACAAGACTAAAATAGAAAGAAAAAAGAGAAGGAGAAAGAGAAGAATAGTTCAAAAGTCAGGCAAGGATGAACGTTACATATTCTGAGCTATTGATACCAAGTAAATACGAGGAAACAGACAGTCATGGAGAGTGTCAAAGATAAGTGGATAGAAAGACAGACATGTATCCCACATAGATAGATAGACGGACGGACGGATGGGCGAATTATGGATGGATGAGTAGGTGGAAGGAGGGCTGGATAAATGGATGGATGAATGCCTGGAAATATGGAAGAATGGACAGACCCAGAAATAAACGAAGGAGTTCTTCTCATATACCTCTGAGATCATGCCGTCCAACTACACTGGCCAGTGCCCCGTTTTCCAAAACACAATCATTTACCAGTCAAAGTGACCAGGCTGTTTCATGCGTGTCTTCTACCCCCGAACAATCTGATAGCGAAACGTATGGCTGCAAATCTGTGTTTACCTTGTCCTGTATGTGTGTATATGTATGTATGTGTGTGCGCGCGCATAGAAGCCTTGTTACGGACGGATTCCCCTTCACAGAGGTCCTACGCGATGTCTAAAGAAGGATTCATACCCTGCAGCATAGAATCACCGTAGCCGAAGTTTTCCACGTCTCTTTTCAGACAAGAGGCAAGAACTATCAAAACCCTGCAGAGCACATCGCAGACAGAACCGAAACCATTATTCTATTCATCGGAATTTCAACTTGCAATCCATTGTTTATCTGCGCACTTTGAAGGAAATATTCATCTGTATTCATATGTGTCTTACTGAAGTCAGCGTCATTTTTTTAACGACAGCTTACTCTTCATACATGGTGGACCAAAAGTACGTATAAAGTAATAACTATATACCGTATATCTCCTTTTGGCCCACCCTGTAGTTACATTTACGTTAGTTTTATATTCGATTTTTTTATTTGGTACAACAGCCCCCAGTGGACCAGGGCCTCCTCAATCACGAGGTTGCTAGATCACACACAACGACGCACCGCAGTCGGTACGACTCCTCTGGACAAGAGATTAGCCCGTCGCAGAGATCTCTATCTGAAAACACACAACACTCACAACAGACATCCATGTCCCTGGTGAGATTCGAACCCACAATCTCAGCAGGCGAGTGGCCGCAGATCTACACCTTAGACCACGCGGCCACTGGGACCGGCTTTGTAGTAGATTAGTCGACTAAAATACTGACTAAGCCTACGAACACTGCTGAGCATATTATATTCTAAATAAAGATTAATTTTACCAGTTACTTATTTGGTAACAATTATTCATTCTCAGGTAGCCATAAAACTGCTAAAGAAATACAGAAACGTTGTGACTCATTCTCGATTAACCTGCCATGAAGGCCAAAGGTGGGGTTAAAGGTACAGTTCTAATATCTTTTTAACCTCGTTTTCTAGAGGGGAGTGGATGGTCAACATCACACCCCGTCACTTTACCTCCGGTAAAGCCATCCGGTACGCATCGTGTAGGAGGCTTGGGGGTCTCATGGTCGGTCTGGAAGGATGCGGAAAATCTCGCCCCAAACGGGATTTGATCAATGGACCGTCCAGCTCGTAGGAAGCCGCTATAAGAACTATACTATCCCGATATAATATTGTCCATACTTCACGCATTTTATTAAATTCGATGCTGTGTATTCTGAAAGAACAAGATATCAATCCTACATGAAGGGAAAAATTTTCGTTGGACGGCTCTTGATGAAGAGGAAGGTGTGATGATGGTTTGTTAAAAAAGCCGAAGTTAGTAAGCTGACAAACATGTGTATGCGTTTTGAAAGACTGTGCTTTTTAATGTAACATTTGAACAAGACAGACAATGAAGGTATGACGTAACATTGAGGCGCGTTCATGCAACCATTTTTGCTGCGGAAAAGCAATAAGTGTTCCATATTCTGAGAGGGCGTTTGCAGCCTTAGGTATCAGCGTGCAATGCGCATGAGCCATACAGTCATCTGTGGCCTGCTCGGCTCCAAAATTTTTTTTTTTTACATTACCTCATATATGGCACGATTTTCGAAAAAAAAAAAGTTATTGAACAAAATATGTGTTTTGATTTTCTCAAAAACTTTTGTCTGTAACATTTCTCATTCTAAGAAGAACTGAGCGAGATATGGTTAAAAATGTATATTGGTATTCATGTGAAGTATCCATTATCTTGCACGATTTTAATGAGACTTGAATATTCTGAACAGAAATAAAAAAAAAATACTCACAAAGAAATTTCATGAAATTGCGTCCAGTGGGAGCCGAAATGTTTCATGCGGATAGACGGACAGATATGACGAAGCTGATAGTCGCTTTTCGCAAGTTTACGAACGTTCCAAATACAACGCAACGGGTATTAACCCCTTTAAGATATTAGTCTATGTAATCACATGACCTTGCAATAAGGGGATTCCCAGTCCATGGAGTCTACGAACTGGGTAAAGAGATTCATTACTTGAGAATTTAATTCTGGACAAGAATAAGCGGGGGGGGGTCTAACTGGTAAGTGTGGAGGAAGCCAATGTATTCCGTAAAGTGCTGTGAAATGAGCACCTTTGTGTCTAAGCAACGTGCTGTCAAGGCAGCTAGACAGGCAATAAACGTGTAATGTAACAGTAAGGCGCGTTCGCTTACCCATTGTTGACGTGAAAAAGCAATAATTATTATATACTCTAAGTGTGTGTTTGTAGCCTTAGGTAACCAGCATGAATTGCGCAAGTGTCGTATTGTATTTTGATCTGTGGCCTGTCTGCCAGTACCATTCCCTGCCCCCACACATTTTGTCATAGAGAGCACGATTTTCTGAAAAGTTTTGTTGCATTAAAATGTGATCTGGTTTTCTCCAAAAGTTTATCTGAAACATTTCTCATTCTAAGAAGAATTCTGCCAAATATTACCACAAATGTTCATACGTATTCATGGAAAGTTCCAGTTGTTCTCGTCAGATTTTAATTAAACTTGTACATTCTAAACAGATTTTCGAAAAATATCAAATTTCATGAAAATCCGTCTAGTGACAGCCCAGTTGTTCCATGCGGACAAACGGACGAACGGACAGACACACACACACACACACACACACATACGACGAAGATAACAGACGCCTCTCGCAATTATGCGAACGCGCCAAAAATGACCGCAAGCACTTTCCTTTCCGGTGCTGCAACTGAAACGCAATAAGACATCTGCAACTCCGCCAAGAACCAGACAGCATTATTATGACCCAAACTGTTGTCGTCCTTGACTAAGAGGTCAACCGCAATTAATAGACACTGTCTCCATTGCAACGTTAGAGTGCCTCTCCCTTCACCTTACTGTCGTGCTGATCCCCTCTAATGAGCTATGCTGTCTCTACTCAATCACCCGTTCACATCAAATTACGCACGCGAGAGAGAGAGAGAGAGAGAGAGACAGGCCTGCGACACAGTGCTTCTTACATGTATCAATGTCAAGTGCCACGAAGTGTAACGCAAATTACTAGGAAAAGCCAAGCGAGGGAGACCGCACTGACTGGCAGACTATATCAGAGTTACAATACTTACGTCGTGTGCTAGGAAGGGACAAAGCATCATTCCACGATGACGTATAGGGGTCGTGGAGTTAGGGTGCTAAATATGTTCGTCTGATACAAGGTTCTAAATATTCATCAAGATTAATGCTTTCTGGAATTTAAGTCGCATATTTTGGGAGATCAGTCACAACGTTTCGAAGAAGCCTGTAGCCTCTGTCATCAGGTTGGATACAGTGAAGACAGAAGCAGTAGGTCCCTCCGAAACGTTTGTGCAAACTACACAACCTTAATTCCCAGAACACAGCAGTATTCGAACTCACAACCTTGACGATCTCTCTTAAGTATTAGTGTATCGGTGTTCATTGTCAACGTTCCCTCATACAGAGGTGCATTACTCTATCTGACCAGCATTTGTAAATGTTATCTACGTTCACATGGATGCAATTACTTTATATCACAAGCCTAATGCAATCAATAAATTTTGTTGAAATACTCATATTTTAGAGTTAGGAATTGATTAGAAGATAAATAAACACATACCACCTCTGTACCTAATTTACTGCCACCGAGTTCTCTACAAACCATTTTAAAAAAGCGAGATTTATGGTTCTCACGGCGTCGTCGTTGAAGAGTCAAGTCTTCTGGGCTCTACCGTGTGTCGCTGGATGGACAGTTTCCGAAGTTTCGAGAGATTGTGGTGCCTTCATCGTCAGGGTCAAGCATTTTCGTAATGCGCGCGACTTCATGCTTTCGCTGCGGTGTGAATGAGATATGCGTCCCTTTGGGTCTGGCAACAAATTGCCGATCTGCTCTGAGTAACATTCCGGAAGAAGGCAGATGTCCATCCCAGACTACGTAACTCTGGCACAAAGTAGCATCCAAGAAGACTTGAATCTTCAACCATAACAACATTAAAATATCACAAAAAAGTATTCGTATGAGTAAAATCGGAAACTGGTATGACCGTTATGTTTATATGAGCCGATTACACTGTGAATTGCTCTCAGGTTTCCTGATTGTATGCCAAATATATAAACTGTAAATTCCTATTCCTCATTAATTTAGAAGTTGCCTTCACTGTAACGTCTGTATTAAGTTCAACAGATGAAGATGTGTGAATGATCTGCCTTTCTCTCTGTCAATAAATACTGCATATTGAGTAATAATATTGAGTAATTAAGTGTCTAAACCATTATAGCACGTAGATTATGCCAAAAATATACAAATATTTAGCGTCCTTGTGTGTGTGTGTGTGAGTGTGTGTGTGTGTGAGTGTGTGTGTGTGTGTTTTCATATCTTTACCGTGCCATGGCTCAGGCGGTTAGCTGGCGGCCTATCACGGCGGAGACCCGGCTTCAGTCCCAGGCAAGTCTATGTAGGGTACAAGTGGGCAAGGTGGCACTGAGACAGGGGTTTTCTCCGGACACTGCAGTCTTCCCCTGTCACTGCCATACTCATTCACTTATGTGCCACATACACTGTACGTACGGCATTAGATAATGACGGCGTCTTTAAATAAGATATTTCAAAATTGCCATGAGAAACAATTTTATGCGACAAGTGAATGCATATACAAAACATATAGAGGTTACAATTTATTTTTTTAGCCCAGGTCTCTGGTATATAAAGCTTAGTGTTTCATTTAGAATCTACACATTCCAAAAACACTGGAAGTGTTTTGAATTGTACGTATTGAGGTTCTTTGAACTGGGAATTCGAGTAGCATACCCTTCTTCAAATTTTATCTTCCATTGCCGAAATAAGTGTAATTGGTTAGCGTAGGAAGTTAAATAATTCTCGTCCACCGACAGATAATGCAAAGAGACGTATAAAGAACCGTCAGTTGGACAGTAAAGCCAGGATATCTCAATCGGTCCAGTCACACTGCTGCAAGCTGCATTTCCGACAGTTTCCGATAGATCGTGGTTCCAATTCTATAACCGGTAAGAGGGTTTTCTCTTCTCCGAAACTCCACATCGGTTTTAGGGCCCAACCATCGTACTTTTCCGTGAGTAGCGAGGGCTCTTTACAAGGGAGTAAAGCGGCCGAGGCGTGGAGATGACCATCGTTCTAAATCTAGTGCAGAGGTTAAAAATGTTTGGAGCCATACCTCTTCTCCGCCTATATGCCTTCACGGCGTGGACAGCGACAACTTTACTTTCTTCTTTACTTATACACAAACGTAGCAGAAATGGGTACATTGCTCATATGCACAGACTATACTTCGAAATACAATGACAACGTTAAATTAAGGACGAATCATTTCCTGCCGACAATAAAAGCAATTCTTTCCACCAGCTCGTCTGCTCTCCACTGTTGTTGCCGCTCTACCTACCACCTAGAGTAGCGACAGCCATGACATAACCTTCCCTCACACTGCAAGTGGCACCTGCTGGAGGAATCGTTTCGTTCTGGACTCCAGTATCACGTCTCCAGTCACTCGGTCACGCTCGACCTCGACTCCAGATCGTGGGAGATTCCTCACTTGTCCCCAACGATTTCTGTCGCTAGCTACTGATATCCTCTCACTCCATGTATTTGATTCCAGTCCGTAACGACCCAACTGTACAGTCTGTGACGCGATAAACTGTGAAGCTGTAATCCAAAACTCTCAAACGACGGACAATTACTGCTTCCTAATCAGCATTTTCTAACTATCCGTAAATAATGAGTAGCTGTATACGTTCTGTACACGATGCGACACTGTCTCTGCAAGTACAACACTTTGTGGAATGTGAAGCCGTGTAGTTAGGTGTATGGTACAAATATTCCGAAAAAACCTGCTACTTCCGTCTTCAAAGAAGAAGTACCTTCTACCCTGCAAATGAAGGCATTAGATGTATCCAAAATGTTCACAGCCATTTACCAAACAACACGGCATGTTATTCTAGAAAACGGTAATTCTGAATCTAACAGTCGCAAGAACCTGAAATCTCACTTGTCTGTAAGTTTGGACTTTGAAACTAGTAGAAATATTTCGATTAAATTTGGTGCTAGGGTCTACATTACGGATGCATGGCAAATTTAATTTTCATTTACCCACGTCCTGTACTCCGAACATAACTCACAATTCGCACGATATTCAAATTCAACCGCATAGACAACCCGAAAACGTTCATATGAAAGTAATCGTTAGATGATATAAACCACAAACATCATCAAAGTACATGATTCCCTACTGAAAAACGAGTATTCCGCGCAACACAAGGGACTCTATTCCCTAAGTGTGGAATGTAACTTATTCAGTACGGTTAACTGTACAAGCATAGGAGCTAAAAAATACACACGACAAATATATCTACTGCACTGCTTTCTACTTGCAACCAGACCAGCTGTCGCCCATACCTGCAGATATCAGTCTAACGTACAATCACAAAGATAATAAAACAAGTTAATTTCTGGGAACGCCCCATACCAGTTCGTTCAGAGTCTTGTGCCTTGTTTTTGTTCAAAACCGTAAACATTAAAGCACATAAGCCATAATACTGCTGGTTGGTTTCTATGGATGTGCCAGTTGTACAATTTATTACCTGTTAAGAGTAAGAAAGGGCGCAATGGTGGCATACAATCACAACGGTACTTTGCATTGATTTAATATATGTTATGGGAAAAGTTTCGTCTGTAATTAAACGCCATAATCAGGCATTATAAAAACATTTACATAAAGATCACTTGCATAAAACAGGATAAGGATTCAAGTAACTGAGGACTCAACCTCCCAATAATGTGTGTGTTACAAAAGACGAAAATAGATTTAAAAAATTAGATAACATATATTGAAATATATCAATACATTATACAGTACTCCAATTGGGTGAAGGAAATATTCTTCGATATTGCATGTCTTTCGAGGGACGAAAAATTACAATTGAGAGAAAAATTCTTTCTTAAATCATTGTGTATGAGGTGGTGCTGATAATTTTTAACCCGACCAGGAAGGAACCAAGCTACAGTGACCAAACTCGGGATTTATTCAACATACTCCCCAAGAAGCTCATTACACTTCTTAGCCCATTGCACTAACTTTTGCAAGCTACTAAAAAAAATTCAGAAATTTGTCCGTCCAGCCAGGTCTCCCCGGCAGCAATGACCTATGCGTCGGACAAAAATGGCGACATTTCAATTGTTTTTTCAGTCCAAGGAACAGGTAGTAGTCCGACGTGGCCAGATTCGGAGAATAGGGTGGATGATCAAGACTGGAAGCCCAGGTAGGCCAGATTCTTCTGGGTTGCAAGTGGCTGCTGAGACGGGGCATTGTAGTACAAGAACAAGACTCCCTTGGTGAACTTACCGCCGCGTTTTTTCCTTCAAAATGTCCTTCAATTGCACCAGCAGAGATGGGCAATATTTCGCGTTGATAGTTCGGCCCTTTTGAAGATAATCAATGAGGAGGATTCCGTCTTGATCCCAAAAAATAGAGGCGAGAACTTTTCCAGTGGATTTTTGCACTCGAAATTTGTTGGGGCAGGGTGAGCTGCTATGTCGCCACTCCATTGATTGTTGCTTTGTCTCCGAGTCGTAGTGCTATAACCAGATTTCGTCCATGGTCACCAATCGCGACAGTAAATCATTTGGATCCTGCCGAAAAAATCCCAAAAGTTACTCAGACGATTGGCACCGTTGACATTTATGATCCACGTTCAGACATTTCGGGACCCACTTCGCGAAGAGCTTCCGCATGTCCAAATCTTCATGAATGATGGACCCAACCCGCTCATGTGAGATGCCCAGTTGCTCAGCTATTGATTTAGCCGAAATCCGGCGGTCTTC
>Ga0136643_10004157_pt1 | contig 19826 bp, 7 predicted proteins | sample TergutLab28metaG_FD_96883 | JGI IMG/M metagenome (GOLD analysis project Ga0136643, IMG submission 96883) | Labiotermes labralis P1 segment gut microbial communities from Petit-Saut dam, French Guiana - Lab288 P1 (version 3) (version 3) | ecosystem: Host-associated > Arthropoda: Insects >...
CTTTAGTACCTTTAGTACCTTTAGTACCTTTAGTACCTTTAATACCTATAGTACCTTTATTAACTTTATTACTTTTAGCAACTTTATAACTTCAGCGCCTTTAATAACTTTAGTAAACTGTAAAAAATTCTTCTGTAAGTCTTCAAAAACGGCGCTGTGTAAAAACTACTGTAATGGCCTTTTGTAGCTTTCATGACAGTGTTTTTGCTTGCCATATTTTCTTAAAAATAAACACATCTTCAATTACGACAATTTTGTGGGTCACCGTTTGTTACACTGTACTTTTTCTAAAAGCGTCGAAACAACACCAGATGAATAAATTAGATTTCTAACGGTAATGTGCAGTCAGAAAAGTTCGTGCGACAGGGATAGTCGCAACAGAAATGGATATATGTTGAAGAGACGGGTATAGAGGTCGTCAACAAAGTACAAAAATCCTGCGGTAAGTAAACGTTATCCAACGAAATACAGAAGCTCAGAACAGTATAAATGATGGGTGCTGGATGGACAAAGAGTAGAAGAGTGTCAGATACACTGAAAGCTTTAACAGTATTACCCACGAGAAAATAGAAGACTTCGAAGACCAATGACGTCAGACCACATATGTCTAAATGAGCTGCATAGGACTGAGTGGTTCAAACTGAGGCTAATGACGATTTATCGATTTCTGTCAATGCCTATATATATATATATATAATCTCTTGAGAGTATAACTTCTTATTGGGTCGTTTGGTTCACAGACTGTGTGCTATACTTTTGCATTAGATAAATAAAGTAATAATAAAGAGTCTAGCGGAACTTTAAATTCTATTTATTATTTCCTTATTTATTAAAGTTTAAATTTTAATTTTAATTAGATCTACGTCCGATAAAACGGACTTCATACTTCTGTACACCTTCAGTCCTTCTACAAAGTATACCTACTACAAACGGCCAGTAGAACTGGTTCTCAATTTATATAAATGACAGCACGTTACAATGTTTTAATAATTTGTAGCAAAAAAATCGCACATTTTTAACATTGTGTGTTCATACTCGTATCATTTCTCATGTCTAGAACGTTAAGTTTCCATATGTATAATTTTGTACTGAACATCGTAACTGGTAAAAGAAATGAACGCACGAACAGAATTATCAGATCTCCATATTCGTTATATTCACACTCTGTCCAAATACCAGCATTCTGACTTGTTACGATTTTCTCAGCTTCTCCACACAGGTAATGGTGTTACTTACTTACTCCACGGAGCGGAGTTCTTCTTAAGAAGCTAACTGGTTTGCAGCTTGTCAAATTCCCCGTATTTCACAGAACCCGAAGGTTCATTACCGCACTCACAAGCGTCCGCCACCTGTCTCTATCCTGGGCCAGCCCAATCCAGTCCATATACCCACATCCCACCTCCTGGAGATCCATCCTAATAACAGGTAATTGGGTTTATTGACTTAAATTAAATTAGGCCACGACAGCTTCCATCCACATCCAAACTCATTTTTCTCTATCGTTCTACCATCAGCGTTGTTATTCTAAAGCCTAAGCTATTGATTGGACAAATTATAAATGAAGGAATACGTAAATAGAGTAAACAGCATTTTACGGAAATCTAAGAAATGTGGAGATGTACAAACTCTTGAAGATTAAAGCTATTACTGTGAATAAATGTCGTGCTTCAAAATACAAAGGATAGCGAAGACGAAAGCGTTTAAAACAAACAGTAGTTGGGCCTGGTGAGGCGACAAAATCTGATGGAATTGGTTCTGACAGCTGCTACCAAAACTTTTGAAAGATTGTTAAATCTGTAAAAAAAAAAAAAGCATATGAATTAATAATTTCGTGACACACGCGCCGTTAGACAGAAAATATTGCAAACGGTTTTTGAAAAATATAAACTTACATTAAATGGAATCATAAAATCGAAGAAACGTACGCGTAAAAAAAAAGTAATAACGTTTTCAGGTTACGAATTCAAGAAAAAAATCAGGACTGTAAATAATTTTAATTCCAGTTGTAGATTAATATTTTATAAAGAAATCATTTAGATTTTAAGGAAATGCTTCATTCATGGAGAATGTATATGGTAATTCAAACTTGTCGAGCAATGTGATGAAAATTGAAGTTTGGTTGAGGGTTTTACCTAATTCTCTGAACCTCTAAAGTTCCTTTGCTTGTAGTAGAAAAATTGCACATTTCCGCTAAATCATCCGCATAGTTGTGCTCATGTCACTTTATACTTTCTTAACGATCAATTCAATCTACTATATTTTTTTGAACGTTTGTAGTCAGAACATTTGTATGCATTTCGGAGATATCAAAACATCGTTTTTTCCTCTGGCGCTGAGGCCCAACGTGGGCCATGGCTTCCTCATTCTTGAGGTTTCTAGAACACACACAACGACTCATCACTTTCGGTAGGAATCCTCTGGACGCGTGATCAGTGCGTCTCAGAGACCTCTACCTGGCGACACACAACATTCAAAACAGACAGACATCCATGCTCCCGGCGAGATTCGAACACTCAGCAGGCGAGCGGCCATAGACCTACGCCTTAGACCGCGCGGCCACTGGGACAGCCGACTTCAAAACATATTCCTGAGAAATACCACAATACTTCCATTAATGCAGTTGTAAGATTTCTCTCCCACCGATAATTGCAAATTGTACACATTTCTATTTCGTAAAATTTCACAGCTGTCATAAAGTCTAGCGCTGGAACAAACTCTCCTAATATATCTGCCAAAAATCAATATTATTTGTAACTACATTTCAGTAGTGAATATACTTATATTATACTACGTATAAGATATATATCTACACGTGCATGTGTTAATTATCATTAATTATACCCCTCGTCTTTTTCACTATTCGCGTCTATCCACAGATTTGAAGCATGTTAATTTTGGGGGGGAGGGGGCGGGGGATTATGCATTGTAGAAGTGTAAGATGAGTTTGTTGTACCGTTATCTGCAAAACACTGTAAACCGTGATGACATTGCATGAATTACTTTCAATAAATTGTATGTAATCTGTTACAACATATCAGACAATTTCGTGGCTCGATGCGACTGGACCTTGGATATTTTTTACGGCATTTGATCGGGAAGCCTATGGATTTCACACAGTCTCCTATCCAATCAGTAACGTCAAGTGTTACCACGAGACCACCTCATTTATCTCCGTCTCTTGCCAGACAGGTGATAGGGGCATGAAACTGACCGCTCAATTCCATCCAGTTCCAGGAGTGAGAATGCTGGGCCCATTATCTTAACGTTACGCCCCTTTATTCCACAGGAGCTTGATTTTGTTCGTCAGCAAGTCCTACAGGTTAATGGAAGAACTTGTAATTAAGTGAAAACCAAATAAAATAATGTAGCGTAATCTTCAACCTGTCAGTGGTGTGCTCAGATTGATATTTTCAAGTATAAAAATTAAGTAGTACGTGGAAGGAGAGAATATTGACCTCAGAACAGTACACCGCAGCGTCCACACATGAAGGAGAGTTATTGGTAACTAACAAACTAACTAAAGAGCACAGTCGGCCTTACATTACTAACAGAGTGTTTTTAACTAAGGATGTTATTGGTCTAGAAGATACGTATATTTGGCGATTGCAATTTTAGCGGTTGAAATAACATCGTTAAATAATTTACAAATCATTCAATAACCAACAATCAATACATTAAGCAAGTAAGAATAAATTAAACAATAAACAAAGAAACTAAGTAGTTAATAGTCCAGTCAACAAATTCTCTATCCTGTAACTAGTTGACCAAACATGTAAGTATCAAAATATCAAACTTCCAAAAGTTAACAAATTTAGTAGCTGATGATGTAATAGACAAGTTACGCAAGTAGTAATCCGATTAGCTAATCAACTAACCAAATAGCAAAGGAGTCAGTTACGTAACAAAATAGTGTACCTTAGAGGTTGAAGCATCAGCGTCAACAAAACAAGTTATCTTCGGTTAATATATGTATAACGAATAACACAACTAAGCGAATAATACCAAACCACAAAAGGAACAGTGCAACTCCATGAGATAATACCTAACCCAATTATATCAGCTTCGTCCTTTCATTGTTTCTAAAGAACAGAAGTGATAACGCATGCCTTTCCTCCTTAATTACCTCAGGATAGAAAGTTGTGATTTAAACTCAAACCAACCGGGAACAAAATGGAAACTCTTGCTACTTCCATTCAAAATGTGTGCGGTACGACGAATGTCATCCTTCATTCTTTATCTGGTTCGGAATTTGGTTGTAGGAACAGATAAAATGTTTGTTGTTTGAGGCCGTTACAAATTTTACGGCACTAGAATTACGTACGTCTTTTGCACTCGATGTGCTGTAAATTGGATCATGCACTGGGCATTTTCGTAGACAAGACCCGCAGAAATGTTGCTATTATCTTCGCCTTGTCTATCTGTATCTTTATGTCCATCTGTGTGCATGTGACAGAAACTTGGACACGGGACATACTAGCATAACTTTCAACAACTTAGGCTGTTTCAAAATTTGTTGGTACATTTCAGGTTTGGATGAAATCAGAAAAAAAAACATAGAACAGTACCTGAAGACCTACATGCATTCCCGCGCGTCTTGAGCTTGCGTCGCTAAACACTTATTGCAATGAAAAGAATTCCAGGAAGAAAGTTTCGTGGGAAGTTGAAATGCATATCATTTTCAGTGACTTTGTCGCATATCTTGAAGTGTTCGAGATAACTGAACAAAACGCAGCAGAAATGTGTGTGCGTCCACTTCCTGAAGCACACCGTGGATCTCTGCAGCAATGCTTGTCGGAAAGAGCGGCTTACTTAACAGAATCTAATGGGACCACCTGAGACTCAATGTAATTAACGCGGCTGAACTGCTGCCTCACGGATCTTCTTTTTCTTCTAAACACGACTTTTGTGTGAAGCACTGGTTCATACTCTTCCATCAATTAAACTATCTTTCAACATTCTGTTATTTGTCCGTCCACAACTGCCACGGATGGACCACGTTAGCTTAACGCTAAACTTTAAGATTTGTATTGGATATCTACCCTGTATCAGTCTCCACCATGCTACCGGAAGTTGTAACTGTAACTTTTTTTTTTATTCTTACCCACTCGAAGCAAGTGCCATAGAAGGAATGTGTTCTGGTTCGTTTTAAGTTATGCAGCATGCAGATACTGGGTTGCCGAGATTGGGGAAACCTGCGACAGATGCGTCAGGATATCCGATCTTATTGCCATGAATTGAATCCCAGAACTCACAGCATGAAGAATAATTGGCAACAACTCAGAAGTCAAAGAAAGTCTTCGGGAGTTACGACGTCGTGTGAATTGGTAATAGTACCGACAATGGAGTCGATTTTGATATCTCCATCTTCATGATAGTCAATTGTTATCTCGGACTGTCCTGAAGATGGAAGCATCAAACATATACGAAAGGTCAGTAATTAATCGTATTTACCAATCTACATGGCGTTGCATTCTGGAAAAATTGAATCATCATTAATACTGCTGTCACAACTTCAAATCTATGATGTTGTGAGGCTTATATGCATAGTCCTGCCGAAAGTTCTGTTACAACATTCACGTTGTCCAAAGCTGGAGACAGTGAGGTAGGAGGGTTGTACGGATGGTCGTGTTTGCACTGCTGTCCCTTCAGGTACCTGTGCCAAGGCAGTTTGCTCTCGTCTGTCACAGCGTCAACACGGAGTGGGGTGTCAAATAAAACCACGTGGCTGTGATTTCCTTCATAATTGCGGAAAATCCCATTCTCAAATTTTCAAATTCTTAAACCATTAGAAATTTCGCGAATGTTCATCTATCAGGCAATTAAACATTATAAGGAACTCAGGAGGGTTGAAAACAGAGCTCGGTCAGGACGCCTGAAATTTGTGAGGGCTGAAGCCCCTATCTAAACATTACGGGAGCAGATTCGCCGAAATCTGCTCTGGAAACAGAAGATCATGTCCCGAAATCTGAGCATATCGACCCAATCAAGTCGTACCTCCTCAGGGACGATCTACACATGAGAGCGCACCCCCGCTCAAAGGGACACCTTACTCCTGCTTTGAAGGAGATCCGACGGACAAGAGCAGAGCGTCTCCTCCAGTGGCACGCCGAGAACGTGCACGAAAATATCCTCTTAACGGACGAGAAACTTTTCACCATCGAGAAGCAGAATAACAACCAGAACAACAAGATTTATGTTCAAACGTCCCTTGTGGTGCGTTCTGAGGGTGCGGGGAGACCATCAACTTTACTACGTCATGGTTTGGTGGGAGGTGTCCCATCAGGGGGTGACACATCTTCATTGCTGCTAGAAAGGGGTGAAACTGATGTCCGAGTGTATCAAGAAGACGTGCTGCAAGATGCTGTGAAACAGCTTAACATGACCTTCTTCAGTGGTCAGGAATGGGTCTTCCAGCAGGACTCAGTTCCTGCCCAAAAGACCCAGACAACTCAGGAGTGGCTGCGGAGGAAACTTCTGGCTTTCATCAGTGCTGAGAATTGGCTTTCGGGGAGTGCAGACCTCAAAACCCTGGAGAACAAAACTGTGGGCTGTTTTCGAGGACATGGCATGCCGAGAACGTCACAACAGCCTGGAGAGCCTAAGGAGATCCCTTGTAAAGGCAGCGACAGAGATCCCCCTGGAGACGGAGCGTGCGGCAACAACAGAGTGGCCGGAGCGTCTCAACGCTTGCGTCAAGGCATAGGGCTGCCATTTTTATTGACGTTATTACAAATAAAAATCTAAAACTATTGCAAATAAATTATTTGGCTCGAAAATTGGATGTTTTGTTTAATTTTCCTTCTAGGTCACATTGTACTTGTAACAGAACTTATAGCAAGACTGTGTGTACAGGGTGATTCTTAACTTATTGACATTACTGCAGGAGATGATTTCCTAGGTCTTTGTGATCAAAAAGATTCATTTAAACATGTTTCCGATTTTGGCTCTTTGAAACTGAGCATAAAGGGTAAGGATTATTAAAAATATATGGAACAAAAAATTAAGAAGCATAGTGACTAATGAATTAAAGTACAAACTTGACTTAACTTAACGTATTGTGACTAGCGACGCGTGGCCCACAAGGGGGCGTTTACGACAATTAAAAATACCCATAACTCCTTAACAATTTACAATATGATCCATATTTGTGTTACATTTTTTGTTCAGATCTTATGAAAACCTTCTTGAAAATACGTCACCTGTGTCACGACGTACACACAGACATACATTTTTTCTTTTTGTACAGACAACGGCTACTTTTCTATTTAAAATATTTCTCGTGTGCTTTTACAATACGTAGAGTTCTCGTTTTTTGGAATACACAGATGCTTTGTACCGGTGAAGTTTTCATGCGACACAAATATGGAAATAAAAATCTGTTACTAATAAATGAAACAGAGTTTGTGTACAGAGAGGTTTAAATCTACAACGTGTGGACGTAAACATTTAATTCTCCGACGTACTAAGTGATGCGTATTTTCTTCAAAATCTTAAAACCCACGATCTCCTTTATGATTCTCAGACAACTGCAATATCCATAGACACAACGGGACAAGAAATGAAAGCTAGCTACTAAAATCTGTCAATTGATTTGGAAGTAGCATCACAATTCTAAAAGGCTCAAGACACGGGTTTGTCGCTCATGACAATGCATAACATCGGCAGTTGTAGCATAACACAAGTAGCATTTTATGTAGCTGGATGTGATGGAAGGTGAAGTTCATCCTGTGACATGCCATGAAAGCACGGAGGTGGAGTACAGGTATAGCTCTACTCTTCCTTGAAGCTCGGCGCTATATGAGGGTGTGTGGTCAACGCCACGCCCTGACCGCTTCACCCCCGGGAACGATCCGGTGTCCATTGTACTGGAGGCTAGGTGGACCCCACGACCGGTATGGAGAGTTGCGGAGAAACTCGCCCCACCTCGATTCGATCCCCGTACCGTCTAGCACGTAGCGATTTGCTATATCGACTGAGGTATCCCGGCCTACACAGCTGAATGTAACAAAATTTTTAAAATTCCTCTTATTCTTTATTTTGAATTTTGTGTTTTCATTTCCACCATTCGCGCAGCTGCCGGAATTAGTTTTATTTATATGTACTTTTGACATTATTTCCCTTCCACTGAATTGAATTGGCAATTTTCCCAATTTTCTACACAATATTCCATTCGCTAGCATTCAGCAGACTTGCTCTTAATCCCTCCACTTTAAGAGAATGGCTCGTTTTCATACTCTGCATTCGGACCAGCTAACACAACTGAAAACATTACACTCGAGTCTTGGAGAGACGAAGAGTGTAGGGTTCAGTCCTGTCAGCCGTGCCTCATAACATCTCCGTGTCAGTAAAGAGAGGTCATGTCTTAGGTCAGGCGGTTGGCCGCCAGTTTCTTATCGCGTAAGTCCGGATTCAATCCCAGGGCAGTTTTTATGGGATTTTAGGTGGAAGAAGAGGCACAAGGAAAAGTTCTGTCAGAGTTGTTTGGTTTTCAGTTTCCAAATATTATTCTGTAATTCCTCTATGTTCATTCAACTATCATCCGAAACTGGAACATGGACAAGATTAGAGGCCATAGTTCCACCAATGTGCATTCTGACTGAACTAAGTTACGAGTATAAACACGGAGTGGGAAGTCAGTCTGAATTCCTTTGTCTTGTGTGTTTTAAATGGACATCTCGTAAGTGCAGCACAATACTTGAGGGTAGGACAGACTGGCTTTCACTATATTCCTTGTACTGGTTATCCAATTCGGGTGCTATGAAATAATGTCAGCCGACCACAAAATAGTGAAAACAGAACCCTTAGATATTTGGGATCGTTAGTCTGAAAACTTACCCATATACATAGACAATTGGTCTGTACGCTGTCAGAATCGAATGACGTTTAGGCGCTCTAATACTGCAAAGGTAGATCCACTGGTGCACTTAATTGCTCTGTGTTTTAGCCATTCTCTCAGTCGAGTCAAGTGAAGCCGACTGGCATCGATGCTGGTACGCCAGATGCTTTGGGCTTGAAGATTGCAATATAATTCTGAAGCATAACGCTGTCCGCATTTCAAGCCTTGGTGGATACTGTAACGACGGCTTCTGTGGACAGCCTTTTCATATTACTTCACCTGTGGGTTCAAATTTTACTTCCTGAAATATTTTAGCAGTTTGAAGTCTAGTGGCAACATGCAAAGTTAAAAAATTCTGAGTTTCGCCACATTCAATTTATTATTTCCGTAATAATTACACAATAAATACCGATTATTTTTGTAAACAAAATTAAACGACTGGACTTTCTAATGGAAACGGACTGTGTTCTCTATGACGTAGGAGTTTAAATTGTGTATATAATTTAGATTAGCATTATTATGCAAAGGGTTAATGACTAATTATGAACGAGACAACCTGTAATTACTCAAGCAGTATCTCTCATTTCCTCCCTCCTGGCTGAAACATGAAAGCCGCAACATTTACACACACAAATTTTGATATTAACTGTTTACTTATACATGTTTCTTGGAAACATTTTCTCCTAATATTCGTGGGAAACTTAGATCAAATATGCGAAATTTGAGGTTCTGAAGGTGATAGAACTGAGGGTTCATATATTCCGGAACGTTTTAAGCCAGGCCTCTACGAACGTACTACAAGCGGCTTCCCCAGGACGGGAACTTTATGTTTCCTGTTTTTGTTTTTGATTATATAGGGTTATACATTTGTATTATTACGTCGTTCACCCATACACCGAATATAGAGATACTATGCTCCAACAAGGGGTTTGACGTTGAGATCTCCTCGTCAAAAACGCCGTCACGCGAATTGTATAGAATAATCTTAAGTGAGTCGAATGATAAAAGTTGATGATGGCCACTTCCGGCCGAAACATGTAGTTTTTTGTTCTAAGAATATAACATCTTGTGTTATTGACTACACACTCACTTATTAGTTCCGGAACGTTGTGCCATGCCGGTTGGTAAATAGTTACCAATGTTTCGAAGAATCTCAGCTTTTCCATCTTCAGGGTCAAAGAGTCCAAGAGAGGGGCTTGAACCTGTAAATAAAAGCAGCACATTTTTTCGAAGCCCCAGTAGCTACGTATTTGCGAATTGACACGCCTCTCATCATAAAAGATACGGTTATTTAGATGAAGGTTCTTTGCGAATGTAATCTTGAAGAAAGCATTGGATCTCGCAGACACGAAAGAAGTGAGCAGAGAAGACTTCATGACGAGAAGGTCCATAATTGTCAGAAAGTCTTAGGGTTATAAAATGAAATACGGTATAAATTACGGTATTGTAAGACGCATGTCGAGGATAAGATATTCGTACAAAACTGATTGGAAGAACTGAAGAGAGGAATTGTGGACGTATGTATGGTTAAAACCAAACAGTATCACGCATAAGCTGGATCTGGTGATACGAAATATATTGAGCTGAATTACATAAAACTCTGTGATGTAATGTTTTGAGCTTCACACTGAACCTGCACTTTCTATGAAACAGCGTGAACTATTTTATCAACAGAGCGACTGTTAGATCTTTAATTAGGACCTTACATCGTAGCCGTTTTTAATTAGAAACTTAGAATTTGATGGGGCCGCTTTAAATAGATACACAAAAGCCAAATATTGTGATAAATGAGGGACGCCTTGTAGGTGCTAGAGGATGGTATTAGTTTATTCATGTATCATTTATTACGTGACAACTGTGTGGAATCGCTCACTGAGCGGTGGCCAGTATGTGGTCTTCAAGCACCGCATGCAGTGACATAATTCGGGACATTTATTTCAAGCAAACGGAGTAATGATTTCCCATTGGTTCCAAACGTTTTACAGCGGAGGAAGTTTTCCGCTGCAACTAGTAAATGGGACGGCGTCCAGTGTAAAACTGTTAACATTTGTGGCTTAAGGCACTCCTAAAGTTGTCAGCCCGGCTTCAGGGTTAAGGAAAAGGAATATGATTGTTTAATCAGTATATGATATCAATACTGTTTTAATCAGTCGATGCAAGGCTATGTATTTCTTCTTTTTCAAATTTCATTGGTCAAGTCGGTCATACAATTTCGATTTAGAATTAATACACCTGTGTACCTGCTGCAACAAGTGCCTTTTTCAGGAGGTAAAATATGGTAATAATTAAAAAAGTAAGATTAAATGAAAAAGTTTTAGGCACGTTCGATAAATTAACGAACAACGACTGTTAGCTGCGTCATGTCTCTCTTTCCGTCCGTCCGCATGCAACAACTCGGCTCACAATGGACGGATTTTCATTAAATTTAATATGTGTGTATTTTTCCAAAATCTGTCGAGAAAACTCAAATTTCGTTACGATCTGGCAAAAATAGCAGGTCCTTTACATGAAGACGTATATTCATTTATGATAAAATCTCGCTCAATTATTCTTCAAACGACAAATCGTTGAGATAAAATGTGTAGAGAAAATTACAACATGCATTTTACAGTCAGTAACTTTTGTCGTGCCGTTTTTGAGATAATGTGGAAAATATGGTAGAAACAGACAGGCCGCAGATGACAGTATGGTACGGCGCATGCGTTTTACTTGATGGATAAATAAGGCTACAGACACACACTTCGGATGTGTAATACGTATTGAATTTGCACAGCAATCATAGTTCCGCGAACGCGTCTCGATTTTCGTTAATAAGTACATTGCCTCTCTTGTTAGATTGTCCCGGCAGGTATTGCTCAAATGACAGGTTTCTTGTTTATTACACTGTATACTGCAGTACAGCTTTTCGGGAGATCTGCCGCATCCGCAGCGAGGATGACTGTCAGCCGAAAGAAAGTATCTGAATACAGTCGAATCTTTTTAAGTGCTTTAACCTTTTGGCGCCGGAATTATTTTTTAAATTTTAGCACACTCTGTATATAAAATGTGAATAATTCAGGAACCAAATACGTTAGAATTATGAAACAAACTGCATTTTGAAGAGGCAAAAACGGAGAGTACATACTATGTTTAAAATATTCAGTACCTATATTTGTTGAATAAATATATAAAATGCAACTTTAGAGGTTAGCGGTGCGGTACGACCACTATAGTTGACATTAGGCATCAAAAAGTTAAAGATACAGATTATGATTTTCAGGGCAGTCACCCCGTGTGGTCTATTAGATCGATACTGTATTTTCGAGGAGGCGTACTGCTTCGTCTATAGAGCTGGCTTCATGAACGTTTTGTTTATCAGATTTCCAAACTGTGTGTTTAATGCACCCTAAATACCCCGAATCCCTAACAAATGTGCTACTCACTATGCAGGTCTCATTGCGTACCAGTTAAACTATGTTAAATTTTTTAAATAAACACCACCATCTCCTGTAATTGCTCTGCGTTTAAATTATGGTATACAAGGAACAGAATATGGCATATCAATTTGAATATATTCAGTGTTTACAGAGTATGAATAATTCTACATCTGTCAATACGTAGCAAATGAGAATTACTGTAACACTGAAACCCTTAATCATGGCCCGTAAATACTAGGTCAGCGGCCTCCAGTAACGTACAGTAAAGCGCCCAAGACTAAGTGAACCTCTGAATTTCTTGCCTTGATTGCGCGAACAAGAGAAATGCAGCATAGATTTATAGTTCTATTATCCTCGATTCTGGTATGGAATTTGGGATTTCGTAATTGTTAAGAGTTTCTTACTGAGATTAATGTTCCCTTTCGTTTATTTAGAATTTATTCCACTTCAGATTATTGCATTCTTACACTTTTAAATATATCCTCTTTTGCTTTTACTTTATTTCACAACACATCACCCGACATTCCGGTCGGGTAGTTAGAAATTCTGTTTCATGTCAGAGAGACTGCGGGTTGATTTTCAGCCCAGATGTAGGCTCGCGTGGTTGGAGGGTCGTGCTTTATTTAATTTCCTCACAAAATATTCTGAGGTAATTCCCACTACCGCTTTCTGCTACAACTTGTCCAATTCACTATTTTCTTTAAATTTCCTGTTTTATGCTATACAAAAAATGTACACAATTGATAAAGCAGCGTAAAGTTAGCCATACAAAAATCAGAAGGGAAGGAAATTGTCTTTCATTTTTCTAGGCTAATGAAATGTATATTAGATTCTGCACTTCTAATTAAGAATATGAAATAGCGATCGCTTTAAAGGGACAAAGGTACATTAAATATTCTTATATACACGTCGAAATATGACTGGCTGATCCCATGGGCTGCTCGGTCTCAGGCATGGGTCTGCTGCCGCTCATTTACTCGGAGTGCAAGTTCGAATCCCGCCGGGGCACGGATGTCTGTTGTGAGTGTTGTGTGCTAACAGGCAGAGGCTTCTGCGACGGACCGATCCCTCTTCCAGAGTAGTCCTAACAAATATGTTTCAATGAGTGTGATTAGATGCAAAAGTAACCCCCTAATTCTACAACAAATAAGCAGAAGGGACCAGAATAAGAAAGAAAGAAAGAAAGATATAAGTATGCGTCAAGAATATATAGGTTATTTCCAGACCCATGGCGGAACTTACCTTGTTGAAATTATTATTTAAACCATGATCCCTAGGAGGGGACGAGTGGATGTTGCATCCAAACGAAGTGTTTTCTTAACAGTGAAGGAGCTGATGTGGTTTAAATTATTTGTGCGACATTTGCTGTTTTGTTTATGTGTTTGAACAGAAAGCATGAAACCGTTTACGCACGCGCTGAATTAATGTGGTTTCAGACGATGTCCAACACGGATTTCTATAAACGTGATAATTTCTGTTAAGGTTTCAAACAAGGCGAGAAACTTCTAGCTTAGCTGAGTAACATTTTATTTCTTAAGAATATCTATCATCCATGACGTTTTAGCCGTGTGAGAAGGGTTTTGGTGACAAAATGTAATAGAAAAATACTACGTGGAAGATCAGGACGTAAATGGCAGAATAATATTGAAATGTATGTTGAAGTACTAGGGTGGAGTGGATTAATGTGTCTTAGAACAAGGCGGAAAATTTCATTTCTATATGCGCAGCTCTTTTCCAGAAGGACTCCAATCCATGGAGTTGGTTTGGTTGGTTTGGTTGATTGATTGGTTCGTTCGTTCGTTCGTTCGTTGGGTGGTTGGTTGGTTGGTTGGTTGGTTCGTTCGTTCGTTCGTTCTTTGGTTGTTTGGCTGGTTGGTTGGTTGGTTCGTTCGTTCGTTGGTTGGTTGGTTCGTTGGTTGGTTGGTTCGTTGGTTGGTTGGTTCGTTCGTTCGTTCATTCGTTGGTTGGTTCGTTGGTTGGTTCGTTTGGTTGGTTGGTTGGTTGGTCGGTCGGTCGGTCGGTCGGTCGGTCGGTCAGTTAGTATACACACGACTCTCCAGTTTTACAGTCACTTTAAAAATGTAATTTCGTTTGGCTGTATGGGAAGGACACGCTGTTGCATCTAACGACCACTCACAAGGTGATCTCTTCGTGCTCATCCTTTTGTGTATTAGCAGAAAGTGTGTGAAATGAAATCATAGAGCAGTCGTGTATGTCTGTTATGACGTCTAGCGTCCGCATTTTGTTCTTACAAATATCTCAGTAGATAACCACTATACTAGGTACTGAGAAGGCTCTACCGACAAAACGTTTTATTTTCTTCTTATTCCATTCTCATCTACCTGCATTATTGAAAGGTGTATAGATTTCATTTTCTTTATTCCGTCAGATAACCAGTATGACTACTTGAATGGTACATAGATTCGTCTGAAGAGTTTTTAGCAAGTAGCCTACACGTTTAAAGCTTCAAGTATAAAGTAAATATAGATATTAAGGTAAACAGTTGAAGAATAAAAACCAACTAGATGTCACTTGTTATATTTACTTTACTTCTTAGATACTCAACATGTTTCGGGCATTAATATGTCCATCTTCAGGTGTTTGCGACTATGTTTTTGAAGTACCACATTGGCTGTATTGTTCTTGGATTTCTGTGTGTTGGAGTTAGGGTGCGGTTCGGCTAGGGTGGTGTCCGGGCTGCCGGCAGTCCGGATACCACCCTAGCCGAACCGCACCCTAACTCCAACACACAGCAATCCAAGAACAATACAGCCAATGTGGTAGTTCAACAACATAGTCGCAAACTCCTGAAGATGGACATGTTAATGCCCGAAACATGTTGAATATCTAAGAAGTAAAGTAAATATAGCAAGTGACATCTAGTTGGTTTTTATTCTTCAACCATCACAATGATGCACGGTCCAATAAACATCAGATTACGGTAAACATTCATATAAAATTAAGAATTTCTTACCGCAACAAAAGACGATAACACAGAGAAATCCGGAGATACAAACACATTTTTGAGAGTGATTAGAACCAAAATTTCAGCCAGAAGAGACGCCCTGCACTGGTCGTGTCGTTGAATTCGTACATGAAGAGTTTTGGGAAGCAATTTTGGTGTCCAGCGGTACACTTCGCCTCTGACGTCGCAAACTTGACTTTTCATACCTAAAGAAAGGAGTCGCATTTTAACATACGTTAAAATGTCGAACACTCACGTGCCATTCGACCTATTTTTTTCAACACAGTATGTAGAGATATATAAAGATGCAATCAGAACGTAACGCAGAATATAGTCCGGAGTGACATTATTAGTTTATCCTTTTAAGCAATAAAATTTGTGACTTTTCATTGCATGGTAATAAAGAAAATTCATATGACACCACGGTCAGAAAGTCTCAGCTAAGACACTGCTTGAAGGATCTAAATATGTATAATATATTAGTACAACACAGTATTAAAGTATAACTTAAACAAATGAGATTTGAAACGTTGTTGATAGGGGGCTGTTTTACACAAGGTAAAGAAGGGTTGTCTTGCCGTTCTTTCCAGTCTCAACTTCCTTCTTACATTTCTTCATCCGGCTCCTCCTATGACGTTGCTTCTGCACCTCTGATAGTAGATGTTAAATGTTGTATGCTTTTACTGCAGTAGATGAGATGTTACAATGACTGAGAGTATTTGTATATGGAGGATCTCGTGAACTGAAGGTTAGGTAAAGAGCTCGGTTTGAATCTAACTAGCTCAGTTGGACTGATAGCTTCATAAAAAATTTCCCATTGGAAATGTGCGTGTGACACTGCAGAACGCCACAATATGCCAGTCCGCGACCACTTCACAAATGCAACACGCGAAATGTCAATTATTTCGTTCGCTGAATGTTTTATTTAAAAAAATGTGTCTTCCTGCTTATAATTCGTTACACTTCAAATAATCATAGTTGGTTGAGACGCTGCGCTACACACCGGAATGACGCGAGTTCGATTCCCGGTTGGGTGATAGGAATTTATCATTGTCTGTATCCTTCCGGCCGCACTCTGGCCCTCGGGTCGACTCATTCTGTAACAGAAATGCGTAACAGGGATATTTCCTGGAGGTAAAGGCGGCCGGTGCGTACAGCTGACAAACTTACCACCTTAATGTACCGACTGTCTGGAAATTCTGGAAGCCTCACTTTCCTGGAGCCCAGAGGGTCTGTCCAGGACTCTACACGTATAGCTCTACCTTTACTTTCACCTTTACCTTTACCTTTTACACTTCACATAAGGGGGTATAGCATTTAAGAAATTTCATAGACTTGATGAACTATTTGATATTAATCTTCCTGCATTCGCTTTTCAAGTTTGTAATTTAAAAACATGTTGAACACTTTGAGACTGCTTTGAAACCAAGCTGCCAGTGATTTTGCGTCCCCAAGCTATGCGTTGCATAGAAACCATTAGTTTAAAATCTGGAAAAAAATTACTAATATCCTGATTTGTTAATTAACGAACCTTCCCAAATATTAAAGGTCGAAATTTTGATCTGTCGAAGATCCGATCTGCGATTGGACCGCTAATTTGGTTACTGGTCTGCAGGGAAATTTCCAGAAAAAACAGTGTCCTACTTGGAAATCACAGAAAAATCGTTGTGCGTGGAATTTACAGAAAAAGCAGACGCTTTCAACCTAGGCTATGCTAATAAAACCATCTGTTTACTAACAGCGTATCTCCCCGAATCTGAAGCATGAAATACCGCTATTTTGTTAGGTACATAAATGAATCTATGACAGACTAATAGCCATTCAGTCTCTTGTCGCTGAATGTACGTTCTGCCAATTCCAAATAAAGTCTCTAAATATCTGTAAAAATCTTTATCGTTGCACCGTGCATTTTACAGTTTATTTCAGTAACACACCAACAAATGCACATATATAATCTTTAATCATCTAAAATTTACATTAAAACACTTAAAACGCTCCTACATGTTTCGATCTTACGATCATCATCAGGGAGCATACTTTGTTCCTTGCTAAATTTACAGTCACTTGAGTATTTTAAACTGTAACTTTTGCAAGGAACAAAGTATGCTCCCTGAGAATGATCGTATGATCGAAACATGTAGGAGCGTTTTAAGTGTTTTAATGTAAATTTTAGTTTATTAAAGACCATATATGTGCATTTGTTGGTGTGTTACTTAAATAAACTGTAAAAATATTACTACCACGTATCTGTATTACATCTAACTCTCTCTGGGATCAAACTTAAGTGTACACTTATAGGTGGTTATCACGAACAGCTAATTACTTGCAAGTCTGCGTAAACAGTAACTGCTGCTGGATACCTTGACCGAAGTATTAAGTGTACAAAGTTATTTATGATGCTGTATAACCCTGGCATGAAAGCTGAAACAGAGCAGGCCTGCGTGGTTATACGTACAGTCATGTTCGCAGCATCGAGAGTAGTAAACCACACATATTTCAGCAGTCCAGTCTCAGACTGTCTGCACCAAAAATAAATTTGCTTAAGGCGTAACTAAATAAAAAAAAAACCAATAAAGAAATATTTCCAAAAAAAAAAACTTACTTGTTGGGTCTCTGATGATTCCATTCTTAAACCCTTTAAAATTGGAATAATTCTGCATAAAGGAGGGCTACGAAAATAAGTAAAAGGAATAAAATTGAAGATTGAAGTCTTATGGGATATAATGTTGTGTTAAGTGATAAAAAATTCGAAATGTCGGAAGAACGTGTTGCGTGCACTTCCGACTGGCACAGCTTCATGTAACAGAAGATTTGCATATTCAAATACGCCGCTATGATATAATATCGAGTCGCGCCTATAAATAGTACCCCTTTTTGTCTAATAGCACTTACATTTTTTACAAAATAATAAACTACATTATGATTTATATATTGCATACAAATCTGTGCCTGGCAAACTTTTCTTAGGTTTACAAATACTCGTAAAATGGTCAAACCTTATAATTGGACCTAAGTTTTTTGTTCTTATTTCTTCTTGCGGAATATCTTCTATCAGGTCCTCAGATGGAAGAGGAAAATAATAAGATGTTCTCTGTTGGCCGTCCCTTTTGAAACATTCGTAATCTCGAGATTAATCTGCGTGAACTTAAAATTACAGGGAGAAATCTTGTACTGTTTCAGTCTCTTGTAAAACGACTCCTGCTTTTATGTGAAATAGATTTGCCCACGAATATATATAATATATATGGTAGTGTACATAAAAGCATTCATTTCAGTGAGTCATTTTCTTAAAGTCTCGTATAACATTACAGTGTTTCGGAGGAGTCTCTTTTACAGAGTTTCTCTGTGTGAATGGCTCTTTGTATTAAATATGCAAGGAAGTTCGTACTCCTTTTAAGTCATATATACTGTAAACGCAAAGGGAATAACATCCGAGAATATGTAATTTTGATCATTTGAATGTTCTAATTGCGCCAGTGTACTCTATATACAGAAACAATTTGAGAAATACCCTTACGGTTTTAATTAAACAAAGAATTGCGTTTGGAGTTCTTCACCCTGGACACTTCTTACATGGCCTTACCTATTTACTCCTCTGTGGTCATACTGATTGTTTTTCTTCCCGGTAGTGTGCCTACCGATTACTTTCTTTCTTTATTGCTATCGACGACACTAACAGTAAGACTAACATCAAAAGTAGCTATAAATATGAATATGTCTGTATCTAAAATACCTTTTATTTCCGTTCGAATTAAAAGAACTTGAATTTTCTGGACACAGGTTAGCAAAGTGAAACAGCACCAAATTTCACGAAAATCCCTTCCGCGGAAGTCGAGCTGTTCCGTGGTGAAGGACCGACCGAATATCGCACAGAAGTTACGAAGCTGATTGTCGTTTTCTTGCAAATTTTCGAGGGAGCTTCGGTTTCTGAATTTATGATTACATGACCCTGGTTTATAACTAAAGATTAAATTCATACAGCGTAGTAAACACACATAAGTAGTCTGTTATGAAAACAAACAGTCAGTACCCCATTGGGAAATAATCACTCTCAGCACTGAGAAATTTGTGAAACACACGAATGCATTGTGTGGGCACCAATTAGAATAATTTAAAGTTCTGATAGGAGCCATCCCGTTGTGTTATACCATATATCAGTCAAACACAACACACATATAGCCATTAATACAAAGTTGGCAAAATGTTTCTGTTCTACTGAACCCTCTTCAGGCCAATACTTATTATACAGACATGGTGCATTCAGTGAGTACGCACATTATTGGAACCCATATTGTTTACACACCATTTTTTATTTTAAAATTAAAGTTAAAAATCTATTTACCAATATATCTTTAAAATATAGGTACAAACTCCTATAAGTACATTAGTAAATCCATATTAAAATTTTATGCTATCTAATATACAGGGTGTCTCAGGAGGAATGTGCCAGACTTCGGGAGGGTGTTCCTTATGTTAAAGTATACCAATATAACCCAAAACACCTATGTCCAAAGTTGTACGGTTACGGAGATAATGGCCAGAGAAGTTTGAAACTTTGACAGCTGTTACACACTTATTGATTACCAAATACATATTAAAACTGGCAGGA
>Ga0136643_10004158_pt1 | contig 19825 bp, 16 predicted proteins | sample TergutLab28metaG_FD_96883 | JGI IMG/M metagenome (GOLD analysis project Ga0136643, IMG submission 96883) | Labiotermes labralis P1 segment gut microbial communities from Petit-Saut dam, French Guiana - Lab288 P1 (version 3) (version 3) | ecosystem: Host-associated > Arthropoda: Insects >...
ATAAAAAAAAAAAGGGAAAATTTTGGGTAAGTAATACAGTCTTTTATAGATTTAAAAAGATTGTTTTTTTAATTTGGGGGGGGGGGGGGGGGGGGGGTGCTAAAATCTCAGTGGGCTTGGTGTACCCATGGAATTTGTAAGGTTACACAAAATGTGTTTAGATGAAACCTACTTTAATGTGTGGATAGACAAACATTGGCCTGATGCATTTCCTGTTCATAATTGTCTGATAAAAGGAAACTCTATATTGCCATTGCTTTTTTAACATTTCATAGAATGTGTCTTTGAGAAAGTCCAAGCAAGCACAGAAGATGTTAATTTCTTAGGCCAAACTGATTTACCATTAAGAAAAACAGAAGGTTTATTAGCATCTAGTAAGAAAGTAGGTATAGCAGTAATGCTGAGAAAACTTTGTGTTTCACGAACAGAATTCAGGATAAAATCACAATATAAAACAGCTAATAAATACTTAGAAAATGTGACAAATTTAAAAAAATTGGGGATGGTACATATGAAAATTTCGTGCATGAAAGAATTGAGGAGCTGAATAAATTTAAGGAATGCCTGCTGTCTATAAGTTCAGGAACTTCCTTTCTTTCCAAAGGTTAAAATGTACAAAACTATAATTTTTCCTGTTCTGTTGTACCACATTTGAAACTTGCCATCGTATTAAGGAAGACCATTGGCTGAGGATATTTGAGAGTAGGGTACTGAGGAAGATGTTTGGAATTAACGTGGAAAGGACTGTATAATGAGGAGTTTAATGCTTTCTATTTCTCCTGATTAGTTTTAGGTTGATGAAGTCTATAAAGATGACTTGGACAGAGTATATGGCAGTTATAAGGAAGAAGAGAATTATGCAGAGGAGTTTGGTGGGGAAACCTGAAGAAAGAGGACCATTTGGAAGACACATTCGTAGGTGGAAGAATAATATTAAAATGCCTCTTAAAGACGTAGGCTGGGGAGAGGTGAACTGGAAGAATGTGGCTCAGGAGATATGTAAGTGGCAGACTCCAGTGAAGATAGTAATGATCAATGATTTCCACAAAATGCGATGAATTTATTGACTAAATGAGGAACTACGAACATCTGAAGGACACTACTGCATGGAGTTAGTCTTGTTGCTAGTCCTCTGGTAAACCTGCTCTCTCTAACATATTCCAAATATCCACTCAGTTGATAGAGTTTACAGTCGTTTTGCCTGTCAGTACAAGCCAAAATATATTTCTGTAACATTGCGTTATTATACGGCATGCATTTTAATTATGTGAAAATATTGCGTTTAAAATGTATTGTACTAAACATTTATATTAATTCAGGTTCATGGCGTGAAAATGACACTGCTTCGTTCATATTATGCCGCCGGTTCTGCGACAAGTTGTCGCCAGAGGCCGTGAGACACAGTGTATGACCTACCCGTACACCTTCTTAAATAGTTCTGTAAACAGAAAACTACAGTAGGCTGTAGAGTTAGTGGACATTGATTTTTACAATGTCGAAAGTTTTAATGATCATCTAGAATTGTACCGACCGTGTTATGAATGTTTATAATTTGATATGTACTTTGAAACTGTAACTCATACAGGCAACATATGTGCGGATGAATATAAAGGAGAGGTTTTGTCCCCGACTTCTAGTCGCCAGTAAACAGAAGCCGTAGTATTAGGGGTTATTACAGTAAACATTTGTGACAAAGAAGGCATAATTTTGACGGAAGAGACTGTTATAACTGAAGTCGTGTACGCCAGAAATCAAGACGAAGCTAGTCTGGTAAGGATAAAACAAGGATAATTGGTATGAGAGATGTTAGTCCGATTATTGAAGCAGACATCCTGGCGCCTGTTAGCACCCGTTGATGCTATACAAGGATATTCCTGCATTCTGAAACGTAAAGCAGACTTGTGCCATGTACTTGGCAGATCCACAGGAAGTGCTTTTGGGTGTGTATATTGGCTTGTAAAACTTTTGAGCCTTACTGTACCATGTACAGAGGACTCTCTGTTTTCTTAGTCGTGAATCGTACTTGGATTCGTTGCTTATATATATTTGATATTGTGCAATAAAGGAAGATTTTGAGATGGCAGATGATTTGTCGTACGAGTGAGAAATCAGTATCATAATGATCGAAGTAGTGGTAGATACTGGGGTAGCGTCAGGTCCACTTCCCAGAACTGTATTTATTATAACGTTTAGTGGTTAAGATAAGAGTTTTTCGACTTTTAAGTAACTATTATGTGGGTGTCACAGTTGCACTCGTGTAACATGGTTGTTACTTTATATATTGACAGGAACGTATGCAGTTTTAAAGAAATTTGGCAGTTGGTGTAAGTGAATAAGCATGGATGCAGATGAAGCAGAGTCTTCTGGATCTGGTGGTCCAATCTCTTCACTCAACAGTTTGTTTTCATTTACGAGCCCTGCTGTAAAGAAACTTTTGGGTTGGAAACAAGGTGATGAAGAGGAAAAGTGGGCTGAGAAAGCTGTTGATTCTTTGGTCAAGAAGCTGAAGAAGAAAAAGGGTGCAATTGAAGAGTTGGAGCGTGCGTTGAGTTCACCCGGACAATCCAGTGACTGTGTCACCATACCTCGCAGCTTGGATGGAAGGTTACAGGTATGTAAGAAATATTATCAACTTGATGCAGAAGTAATTGGTGAGGAATTTTAACTTTAACTAGCACTATTGCAACAGGGGATGTGTGTAATCCAAGTGCCTTGAGTGTTGCATTGCGTTCAGTACATTTAACCATTTATCCTAAAGTAAAACATGAGGACCAGCCCTCTGTATATAGGAGATCTAATAAGTCCCTGTTCCTGGATGATAAACTGTTATGTGCAATTAAAATCTGGCTACTAACTCCATACAGTGTGGTGATATAAAATTTGTGTTCTTGGATGACAGATCTTAAAATGATGCCTTTTTTTGTGGTCTTGTCAGTTTTTGCTTTACAGGAGGTATGTTTTATTTATGTTCAGTTTCTGCGGTTACTGTACATAGCCTTGATGAGATGTAGACGATTGTAAGAAGGGAAGTGGAAATGTCCAAGGAATCATGGCTTGGTTTCTGGTCCGAGCAAAAGATTTTTACCAGATTAGCTTCTGTTCATTGCATAGTGGTTATTTCCTGGGAGTAAAGTGGCCAGGGCATGGAGCTGATCAAACTCGCATGTGACAAGATGTAAAATGCGTAAAGCAGTACCTCCACTTCCCTGCATGCCTGCATGGTGTGGACAGGGACAACTGTAACTTTGCTGAAAACTGCCAGGAAATTTGTCATTGCCTTCAGACTATAGTCCTATGAGTTGTAATGCATGTGTTATTCTGGATGTGTATCAACATTTTGGAGGAACGTGACCTATAATGCTGTATGGTGTCACAACCCAAAAGACAAGAGTCTGAGTACTCATTCCTGTGAACAGCTTAGACCTTGGATTGTATTGCCTATTCTGTTCTTTTTGTAGAAAATTTGGGCTAAGATTGTAATGTGAACCTGAAGGCGAGATGATTATGGTCAGTGAACTAGGCCTTTCTGTTAGAAGCATTATGCAGAGCCACACTGGATATGGCCTCTTTGATTATCCCAGAGTTTCAAAACACTCAAGTTTGTATGAGATGAGGTTGTGGGCTCCATACTAGACTCACAACATGGAAGGCCAGGGTGCCCTTTTTTGTCAGACACATCATTCAGAATTGGTTTGGCATGGGTGGCCCTACCAGCAGCTATATTGCCACCATCATAATTTTTGCTGGTTTACTTAAGTACCCAAATGAAGCTAAATATGCTTTTGACAAGATAGAGATACCATTAAGGGTACAGGCACAGATAATCAGCCATTAATCCTCTTCATTGTTACATGGTGCTGCAGCAGTATTGACACATGAAATTGTTGTTGGCCAATTCTGGAATTAGTGGAAGCAAAGAAGAAAATTTTTAGTTGGAAGCACTGTGCAAGCCACAAAACTTTAGTACAACAAGAACCATGAAAATGTGGAGAAAATGCTGCAGTGGGACGGGCTTATTAACAAAGAATGTGGCTGAAAGGTTAAGGATTGGAGAAGAAATTAATACTGTTAATTTGTTTCTTTAACTGTACCTTTTGAACTGTGCAGTTAATGTTAAGTGGTAATACTGTTGGTGATAGAATAAGGAAGACAGTTAAAGACAGCGGTCATGACGTAGCTTCATTGTATATTTGGAGTAACTCAGTGTTTTTCTGAAGTAAGAATTGAACTCAAGATCTCAAGATAAGGAATGCTGAGCACTAAGTTGTGATGTCTGGCATAGAGTAATGCTGCTTGCTAGTGGAAGTAAATGTTTGTGTTCTAAAGTTATGCTTTTATTCTCTTAACATTTCTTTGATCAGGTCCCCTAATTTCATGAATGAGGGGACCTGGTGGCCTTCACAGGTTAAAACTTTGTGACTGACAAGAGTGTGAAGCAACGAGTGTAATTGTCAGCATTTTGGAGGAACTCACTGCCTCCTCCTGCAAATGGAAACAAATTCCTTTAAAAGCCTGTTTCATACAGAGGAAAGAAGACATGACAGAAAGGGGCGGAGAAAGGTGTAAGCAAAGTGTTTCATGTTCATATCCATGCACTAATATCACTAATTCACATAAAGAACCAATCAGTACCCACATTTCTGATTAACACCACTTTATTAATGCTGTGTCATCTGACATGTTTCAGCCCTCAGAGGGCCTTCTTCAGGGAGTACGACAAATATGTTTCAACAGGAAGTCAACAAAATGAGTTACCAGATGTAAAATGCAGCTTATTGAGCAGTGTGTAATAGTGCAGGTGTAAAAGAAGTCCTCAGTTGGCCAATTGTCAGTGACCTTACAAAGACCAGGCTGCAGAGAGCTGGTGATGATATGTTTGTAGAAGGATGCATCCACCATTGCTTCTGTGTGTGTGTATGTCTACCACACTACTGTTCATCACATAAGACTGTATGGCATCTAATGGCCCTCTACAGAGAATGGATCAATACCATTAAACACACACACAAAGAGTAAACTTCAGTACCTGCAATCGGGTCCTACCTTCCCATCTGCCCATCAGCTTCTGCTTCCATGTTGCTCTGCAGTGATGTGTCACTGCCATTGATCATTTAGTCATGGAAGTTAATCTTCACAGACCTAAGAGCAGATTAAATTTGGGTTATGTTTGCTACCATTTGGTGTACATTCTAATGTTGTGTTGGCTGCTAGATCAGAGGTGTTTGAGAGCATGGTGCTGAGGAGAATGTTTAGAACTAAGAAGGGGCTGTACTAACCATACTGGTCCCAAGGTGCACCCAGCCTCCTGTACAGTGAGCACTGGGTCTTTTCCAGGGGTAAAGTGACCAGGGCGTGGTGTTCACCACCCACCCACTTCTAGCTCTGAGGTTGCAAATGAGTTGGAGCTTTACCTTCACCTCACTTCAGTGCCTGCATAGGCATGTCATTGGGTGACCTTTACCTTTACCTGTACCCTTCACAGTATATTGTTAGAATGATGAAGTGAAGGAGGATGAGATGAAACAGAACATGTTATACATAGAATTTTGATAGGGAGACCTACAGGTAAGATGAAACTCTGGAAACATAGGTAAAAATAATAGTAAAATGGATCCTGAAGAAGTTGGGTGTCAATGTATGTGAGTAAGGTAGTGAAACTTCAGGTTCTGTGAATGGTGGGGACTGACTGAGTGATTGTTAGCGTTTTGAAAAGGGCTCTACTCCATGGAGTATTGTAATACTTTTTCTCTCTGTGCACTGGGACAGCATTGCCTTTTCCCTCCACTAGTGTGACAGATGGATTTTTCCAGGTTGTGCCCAAAAGCGTTACAAACTGTCATGTGTCACTATCTGTGTCCTTTGTATGCAGGACACTGCATGTGTCCATGACCTGTTTTGATTCCTGCTTATTGAGCTCTTCTTCATGCACAGTTGGCCCTCATTTTCAGAGTTGCCCTTAGATTTCCAAGTATTTAGGAGGCCAGATATTTAGGAACTGTGTATATAAATTCCCCAGTCTTCAGGGATCACAACCATGGACGAAGAATTTATCATCACAAAACAGTCTCAAATTTGCATGCATTGAACATTTTCTCCCATTCTCCTTTTCATGTTACAAGGTTTTGTGTACAGTGCTATTGTAAAAAATACTGTATACACCAACCCATTTGTCACTCTTGCATATTCACATTATTTCTTGTGGGCAAAAATTCCTGCTGAAAGGGATTTGCTTATGTGGTGTTTGTCTGGTTCCAGTTGACTACTGAGAACAAGGGTGTCCTGTACTTGTACTCCATATTTTAGTTATATATTTATACTTTGGTCACTGGTTTCATTGATGAAATACATGTTAACTTCACTGTGTTGGAATTGTATGGTATTTTTCCACATGTAAGAACTACAGAACAGCTGAATAAACTTTTCATATGTACGTGTTTGTCTAAAATTATCAGAACGTTCCAGTTTTGTTTAAAATTGGATGACTATAATGACGAGTCTGCATACATTGCCTTGTGCACCTGTACCATAACTTGCTCATATTTATTGGATCAAAAAATTTCTCGAACAACAATTGTCGAGAAAGTGAAGCACGTGTTTTACATCCAGAACACTTCTTCCATCACTCTTAGTGTTTTTCATGTTTGATTTGATTAACAATGCTGTTAGTGAGTTGGGCTATGTGGCATGAAATTGTAAGGTGCTAAGTGAATGAATTGCAAATGAAGTGGTCGTGGTCCAATTCGATGCTTAGTTTTGGCGTTTGCCTGGAGGTCCTATAGAAAACCACAAAAACCAAAGTCAATATAGCCAATCTGCAAGCTGCAGTTTGAGCCTTTGTGTTTTGAAATATGTGTTGAGAGTGCTGTGTACTCAACCCTGATGTTTATTGCACTGTTCAATGAGTGAAACAGTATATTTTCTCTTAATGTAATATAGCATAAGAATATTAGCTATGAAGTTCTGGGTTTTGCTTCAGGTTTCACATCGAAAGGGTTTACCACATGTCATTTATTGTCGAGTTTGGAGATGGCCAGATTTGCAGTCTCATCATGAGTTGAAGCCAATGGAGAACTGTCGCTTTCCATTCTCTGCAAAGCAGAAGGAAGTATGCATCAACCCATACCACTACAAGCGTGTTGAGAGCCCAGGTATATTTGATTAAGTAAACTATGTACTGTGTTAGAATAAAGGCATATATTCCAGGGTTTCTATTTTACAGGACTTAATGTCATGTAGTCCGGTAATCTTCATACTTCCTGCTGTGAGGACTTAAAACTTCACATAATTTTTTCAGGATAATAGATGTAGGTATTGAAAATTTTTCTCAGATTTTATGAAATGCTCTAAAGTGTGCTACCAGAACGAAATGTAATATTCAAGTTTGTATGTATTTAGGCCAGACATGCAAGTAGCTTTATCTTCACTTGGCACTTAATATAATTTTTAAGCTTCAGGGTAATAAAGTGTCCAGAATTCCATGTCTGATCACATCCATTTCACTTCGGCCACCATTTCATTTTTAAGCACTGTGGTAAGAAGTTGTCCAGAGCTCATTTTCTGATTACATCCTTTAAATTTTAGGTATATTTGGTAGTGTTTCAGCTTATTAACTTTTTTAGTAAATAGGGTGCAACACCATTACTAATTCTAATCACTGAATCCAGTTCTGACAAGATTCCATCCACTATCCATTATAACCTATTTCCCAGAGATCAGTGAAATGTATTTTCCTTCATATTCCAAGTGAAAGGTTTTCCTCATCAGAATTCTTTATGCATTCCTTAGCTTGTATCTGTTACAAGCAGTACTGGCAGATATGTTTTGTTTTTTTAGGTGCAAATGAATCAGCCTTATAGTATTTTGTTATTTTTTCCAGTGCTGCCACCTGTCTTGGTGCCTCGTCATAGTGAATTTGCACCTGGTCACTCATTGTTGCCATTTCAGCAGTTGCCTGAGCCTGCAATGCCCCACAATGTATCTTATTCAGCAGGGGGATTTACAAATGGAGGACCTGGGAGCCATTCTCATCTCAGTCCCAGCCCAAATTCCCCTATGAGTAGTGTACCAAGCCCTGGAAGCACCCACTCCAACCCACAGAGCCCATATGGGAGCAATGGCCTACCAGGTATGCAGGCTGAAAAAGGTGATGGAAAGTTGCATGGTATTGGATTGTTCATCATTGTTCCCTGTGTAATATGTTCTGAATGTTCCATGTGTTGTATTGACCCATTGACAGGCAGTTATGTATATGGTGTGGCAATTGCATCAGGCTGTATAGTTCCCTAGTGTGAAGGAAAGAAATGTGAGGATTGTGTTTGCTTATTTATGACATAGAAAAGATTGACTGTTGTAAGGTCATGTGGGATAAATCCCAACATTGTCAGGGATCCTGCATTGCAGCCTTGTGGAACAATTGCAAAATGGCATATCACTAAAACTGACACCTTTCCAAACGTGTCTGTTGGGTCGCATTACTTATGGATCATTTCTTGTATATTGCACTGATTGTTGATCAAGTCTGCCATATGATAACCAAGTGAAATGTTATGTATAAGGAAGCTGAATCAAACAACAGCAATTTTGTGTGTTTATATTTCAGAAACTCCACCGCCTGCATACAGTCCACCTGAAGACAGTCAACATGGCCAGTCTACAGTCCTGACAGATCCATCAGCAATGGACACAACGAGCAGCATAATGTCTGAGGTTGCCCCTGTTTCTTACCAGGTAAATACGGCTATTTTTTTTATAGTTGGTGTTTGTAACACTTGCCCATAATCAGTAAATGGATGTTGCTGATAAGTGAGAAGCTATTCTTTCCTGCATGCTACAAGTTTTGCATGAGATAGAGTAATCTAACTTTGCAGTATATGACCTTCGTTGTTCTGAGCCTATGATGTTACAGGTGTCCTTGCTGCTATATTATCAGTATGGGTGCAGCCTTTTAAAATGTGTCTTTCACATTGTTTCTGAATATGGTCAGCCATGCTAGGTGCATACTTCCTCCTACCATGAACTTAGGGAATATTTGTGAGATCTGAATGCCGCCTTTATATGTCATATGTTGAAGTATTTTTAATCTGCTGTATCTACCTGTTCCAATTTTCATATTCCTCTTTCCAAATCCATTCGTCATCAGTTATCCCTTCCTTCTGAGGCTCCTTCAAGAAATTCGTAACCATATATTTTTTACTTAGCTGGGGGTTAGCCCATCGTAAAACCTTCAACTTGAAGGGCCAGGATTTTTGATCAGGGTTTACTCCCTTATACGACTTGCTTTCACCACAGCTTCCAGAGTGTCGTCTACCCTTGCTTTGATTTTGGAGTGTCCTTCTCCTAGGCGGATTGCGACCAAGCTCAAGGGTCCCTCCTACCCTATCTGATAGACCCTTATGATCGGGTCGATCAGAACCCCATGCTCTTTCTGCTTGGTGATCCATGCTGCCAGAAAGTTCAGATTACAGATAAACCAAGAAAAGATAAAATATATGATAGTGGAAAGGAAAAACGGTTTAAAGAAAAATAAAATAGGGTATTTGAAAATAAAATATTACAAATTTGAAAGAGTGGAAAATTTTAAATATTTAAAATTTATACTTAATGAAGATAACAATAACCAAATAGACTTGCAAGAAAGAATAAAAAATGCTAACAAAACATATTTTATGCTACAAAATTTTTTAAAAATAAAAACATATCAGAGAAACTAAAATTAAGACTAAAGAACACAACAGTAGACAAAATGTTAACATATGCATCAGAAACTGGGACACTAACAGAGAGAGATAGAAAGCAATTGAACATTTTTGAAAGTAAAGTGTATAGAAGAATTTTGGGACCAGTAGATGACAATGTAAAAGAAAATCGGAGGATATTAACCAATAAAGAAATTTATGCGAGTATTAAAAAACCTACTATGATAGAGACAGTAAGGTTAAATAGATTACGTTGGTTTGGGCATGTACAGAGAATGGAAGAAAGTATAATTACCAAATGGGTATTACGTATGAATTTGGGAACAGTAAGATTGAGAGGTAGGCCAAGAAACAGATGGCAAGATGAGGTGAGAGATGATGGAAGAATAGTTGGTGGAGAAGGGTGGCAGGAAAAAGTACGTACCAGAGAGGAATGGAAGAATTTCCTGAGAGCAGCAAGGAATCTTCGCATTCTGCACACGCCAATGGAATGAAAACGTATCTACCTGTGGGAATGCCCTTCACAACATGCCTTATCTTTGTCCATTACTGTGACAGTAAAAGTGATATCTGTGTTCCCAGTAATCCTCATAACATGTACCAAGAGTGGAATGTATATTCATTCAATTTTTTGCTTGATTTTCACATTTAAGGGTAATTATTAAACTGTAATTACTTAGCAGTGAAAGGGTTAAATGGTGGCATGTTAATATTTTGTATGGCCATACTAATTATCCATTTCTGATTGTATCAGAGAAAGCCAGAGTAGCTCAGTCAGTGTAGTGACTAAGCTACAGGCTAGATAACCAAAGAGTTGAAATTTTGATTCACAGTGGGGATGAAGCATTTTCTGCTCACCGTTGTGTGTACACTGGCTCTGTGGGCCATGCAGCCTCATACCCAGTGGTTTCAGAGACTTCCCCTTGGGCAAAATGGATAGCACATGAAGCTGACTGCTCCACTCCATCTGTTGCTGGAAATTAAAGACTGAAACTGTATTTCTGCTGCCCCACATTGCATGGTGGTTAATTAAGCACAGAGACAAGTTTACCTTTATATGAATGTTGTAGTATGTTTGCTTGACTTGAATATTTGAATAAAGTAACATGTTTGTTCCAGGAACCTCTCTACTGGGCTGATATTGCGTATTACGAGCTCAACTGCAGGGTAGGAGAGGTGTTCCACTGTCAGACAAATATCATCATCATAGATGGCTTCACAAATCCTTGTAACAACTCGGATCGATTTTGCTTGGGGCAGTTGTCCAATGTAAACCGCAACTCAACCATTGAGAATACACGCAGACATATAGGGAAAGGTAAGATGTAATGCCTTCCAGTCAAACTGAATGACATTTATTGGTGGGTTACATTTGTCTGTGGTGTGCTGCACCGCTAATTGACCCATAATTTGTCAACAAGGCAAGGAGGACATGATTGAGGTTTGGTAGTGTGCAAGTGAAGATCAGCCCACACAGTGGAAGCAAGGTGAAGTGATTTAGCCAAATAAAATTTAAACCAAACTGAACTGATTGCTTTTTTCTGTCTGAGAGTGACATACATTAATGAGTGTGTTGTTATTTTTCTGTGTGTTTCTTTAGGTGTTCAACTATATTACGTTGGTGGTGAAGTGTATGCCCAAAATAAGTCAGATAGCGCTATATTCGTGCAGTCTCGAAACTGTAATCATCACCATGGTTTTCATCCAAGTACTGTTTGCAAAATTCCTCCGAGTTGTTCACTCAAGATCTTCAACAACCAAGAATTTGCACAGCTTCTGTCTCAGAGTGTGAACCATGGGTTTGAGGCTGTTTATGAACTCACAAAAATGTGCACAATAAGGTAAGTTGTAATGGCCACACAGTTTGGACTCAAGCTTATGACATTCTTAATGGTTACCTGGAATAGATTTAGTGGAGTTATGTTAACGCAATGTTGCATGATATTTAAAGAAGTGTATTTGTTTCTTCCTGCAGAAGTAACAAGTAACACTCTTTAAAGGCGGGTACACACTCATAACATTACCCCGTACCAGTAATGCCATAACATTGTAAGTGACCGACACGATACACAGTCACGAACTGAAATTTCATCCCATGCCCTACGGCATAACAGTATCCTGTGAGCCTTACACCATGAGGTTCCCAGTTTGTTACGGAAGCCCGAGCGATGTGTTTGCAGCTAGCAGCGGTTTTGTCCATTTGTATATGTTACGCTTTAAAGAAAAAGAGAGAAGAGCAGCGGTGGTGGCAAAGGCAACTCTACACAAGCAGGGAAGTGCAAACTTGAATTTTCAGTCAGTCTGTGGGTTATGTAAGAATTTTGCCAGAATGTCTCCCATTGAATTTGAATTTTTAATTTATTTGATTGGAGAAAAAATCTCGAAAAAGGACACAGTGTTCAGGAAAGCTATTTCTGTTCAAGAAAGGTTGGCACTGATGCACTCATTGACAGGTGTGTTAATTTCTTTCCCCAGTTCTTCCCGTGCGTCTTTCTTTCTAATTTTGTTAAAATGCATTGGGTGTTCTGGGTCCCAGGTTATTTCTTTTCTTTTATACTTTCCTCATTCCACTCCATTTCACAATTACCAAAACGCTCAAGAAACCACAGAGCACTACAGATTCACACCACTCTTCAAGACACAAGCATCAGGAATGGAAAGAAGGAGAGAGGAGCAGACAGTGGTGACGCGTCACGTTGCACATCTAGACCTACTGAGGCCGTAACCTTAACATCCCTTTGATGCGATGGCCAAATTCCGACAGGGCACCGAATATGCCCATAATGTTACTGTGTAACCAACTTTTGATACGTTAGTGATCACAAGTCCCGTCCACACTGTCACATGGTACGCGGTAACGGTACAAGTGTGTACCCACCTTAAGATGTGAAATTCACTGTGTACGAATGTGAATATGTATGATGGCCACCAATGTTAATGTGGTTTACATTTACTGCAGTGTGTCTTTGTGATTCAGATCCCTATTCCCAGCCCTCCCCTCAGCCTTCTTTTTTTTTCAAGATACTTGCCTTTATTTTAATGTGTTATTTTTTTAAGTTTAAGCTACTTGAAAGTTGTGAAACTGAGAAGGAGAGCCTGTGACTTTGTTTTGATGGGTACACTAAATAAGGCAGCGGGAATTAAAAATCATTCTAAGCACGTAAATGAAAGTGGTTTATGGAAGAGTACATGTAAGGTTTTGTTTACAGATATTGGAATGTACATTGCCCAGGGGTTCCCTGTATTGGCTTATTGACATTGTATGCAACCATATCCCACGCAGCAGATAGTTACTACTGCTTGTACATAATGAAGTTGTGGGCCTAAGACTGTTGTATATAGTTGTATAGCGGTTTCTAATCTTGGCTATTATTTCTGTTAGGATGTCATTTGTGAAGGGCTGGGGAGCAGAGTATCATCGCCAAGATGTGACTAGCACCCCTTGTTGGGTAGAGATTCACCTGAATGGACCTCTTCAGTGGTTGGACAAAGTGCTGGTGCAGATGGGATCACCAATTAATGCCATTTCCTCCGTGTCTTGAGGTGTCCAGTGGTCGTCACTCGGTATCTGTAGTTCTCAGGCCACAGTGTCATTGGTAATTTGAGGAAGAGCATTACTGGTTATCTTTGTTGGGTGCTACACATGTCTGAAGTTCTGTGACAGATTGGAACATTGTGGAATGATTGAACTTGATGAGTTTCCTGGATCAAAGTTATGTTTTTTAGGAAGGCCTAACTTTTTCTGGAAGACGTTGGGTGTTTATTGATTGGTGGAACAATTTCCATAATTAAATAAATACGTCTGTAACAATGCTTCACGTGTTATGCCAAGAATATTTAAGAAGATATTTAAGCTACATTAAAGTCTGTAGATTCACTGCAGCCATTTTGAGAATGCTTTCTCTATCCAGACAGACATCTGACTGTTTCAAGCTGGAACACAACAAAATAACTTTGATCTCTGCTATGAAAATGCAAAGGAAAAACACTGTAGGCTGATGTCTATGTACTGTATTGTGTTATCATTTGCATCTAGATATTTGACAAAGATATTTAATGTGCAAATCTTTCTTTTGTTTTATTTGTGCATGGTGCTGTGTGTGTGATTGTGGCTGTGGCTGCTTTTTTTTAATGACCTGTTTTTAAAGTTAAAAAGAGTGAAAGTGCAAGAGAATGAGAATATTTGCTTTCTATTGACATAGAAAGACTGTTGTATTGTAGTTGATTAAATGAAACACAGGCCTTACTGGTAAAAATAAGTATTGCTGTAGGCTGCTGTTCATGCTCGTATATTGCTTGTTTATAATTATATAATGGAGTTGTTCCTAAGGTCACAAGATTTGTTTTATTTCATGTTGTTTAGCCTCTTCCCAGTAGAAGGGATGTATGTTTGAAGAGAGTTTTTATATTTGCTCTGACCATCCTTTTGATGTAGATCTCCACAATCACTTGCAACAGTTTGTTTCATGTTTTGAAGTACCAGCTTCAGACTGTGTTGTTGCTTGTGAGTTGTCTGTATTTTTCATAGCATTTTTGGTAGTTGTAGCAGTGTGTACTGTCAAAGAATGGAGGTATAAATACAGTGAAATCCTTTCAAACACTTTTAACAAACTGAACAGATCAAATTTATGTAGCAGGTTGACTTAGAAGCGTAAGCATAAAAGTGTTTTTCTGCGTTATTTCCTATTTGAATTATGTTTAATGTACTAGAATATTATTTAAAATATTTGCTGAATTGATTAGTTTATTTTGTATTGGGTCTATTAGATAGTGAAATGAATTTTAATTAAATTCCATGATAAACACTCTTGAAGATTGCTGTCTTCTTGGATGTGATGCCTTGTCAGTTGGAGAGTTACTAGTGTTGTGGAGTAACCACTTGCTTCTTTCTTCAGGCAAGAAGAAGATTTTACCCTGTACCTTGAAGGGTGAGGCAGCAGTTTCCTCCGAAATGTTGGTAACAAACTACGTGGTGTTACATCCCAGAATATAGCAGTCCCTTACACTGCCATGAGATCCTCGTATCATGCATAGTACATTCGTAAACACAGAATGATGTATTTCTATAAATACATCTGTCATTCACATTTATTTGAGTTCAGTGTTAGTATGTGGGACGTTACACTGCTTTAACTGTATTCCTGTATTTGTACAGCCTTGTCTGGTGCTTGTAGATAGACTAGCACTGTACGTTTGTAGGTCCCACAACGTACACCAGGATGTCTGATAGTTATGTGTATTTCTCAGAGTTATTGCATGGCATGTTGAGTGGTTTTCACTCTTCAGCAATCTAGGGGTATATTGCATCATGAGAAGCCACACCATCTCACTTTTACAGGCGAAATTCTCAGAAAATTCTGTGAGTCAAAGTGTTCTATGAAAACCATGAACGTTGTTCATAAATCATGTATTTCACCTGACATACCATAGTACCGCTATCATAAATGTGTCAAAAAAACTTCTGCTGACATTGTGGCTTGCTGTATTTTAATGCTGTAAGCCTTTAAACTGTGTCATCTGTATTTGCATCATTTCTGTCACAGTTGATTTGCTTCTTGCTGTTTGCATGGTGGAAGCCAATCATTATTGTAAACAGAGTCTTCAAAAGTGGTGACTTATATTTTTCCCTGAAGATTAGACCTTGTATTAAGCTGCTTTGCACCCAGCATGTCTAACACAGTGATGCTTTTTTGGGTTACTTGTATGGTGCCCCAGCATTGATGTGGCATCCAGAAAAACAATTTTTATACTCCCTTGAGTTCACTGTCAAAGTTAGACTGCATGGCAGCAACTTACATTTTACTCCATTCTCTTGCCTGTGACAGGTAGTATAAGTGTCAAAACTACATGCTCAGATTGCATATATGATGTTTATTTAACCCTTTGGTGCCAGAATTAAATGCCCAATGTGATGTGCGACAGATTGGAATTAAATAGTGGGTGCCTAAGCGGAACCATATTTATATATAACTTTCAGCGTTTGAGCATCGCTTTTTTCCTTACAAATATTTGTATATAACTTTCAGTGTTGAGCATCACATTGCTCCTTACAAATACGTAACTGCCAAAGGGTTAAAGTGGGGGACAGTATGCACGCATGCTGCAGACTTCTAACGCACTATGGAGACATCCCTTAATTTATGTTGCAAAGTTCAGTCACAGCATGTTGATTGTCTTGAACTCTACCTTTGTTACTAGTTATTAATACTGTTAAAAATATGTCATTACAGTGCTAATTATAAATTTGTGAGATTTGAATTGCTAATGATGGTGTCTGTGAAGACTGCCATCTTCCAAGATGTGACACCATGTAGCAAGCTAGAAATGTATTAACATTTTGGTGGAACCTTGGCAAACTTCCATCAGTCTTATACCATCACATCTCAGAAGACAGAAATGTTAATAAATTTGTCTCAAGGATCAGTGTGTTTCAGACCCCCACGTAACACAACTCAATGACAGGAAGGAAGAGTCATTAGGTATGAAGTTGATTTTGCATCTGAAGAAAATTAACAGAATGAGAAACTGCAATGTGAATGTGGGAAGTGATTTGTGATGTGTATAGTTTTTGATACAGAAAATATATTAAGAGAGTGAAATGTTAGTACTGTAATGTTCTGTTTGGGAAATCCTACCATAGGGGAAACATATGTAGTGGGAGTATGATATCTGTGTGGGTGAACTGTCAGCACTTGGGGTAGGAAAGTTTGCCTGTTAGTTCTGAGAACGTTCTACATGTTACATGAACAGTATGTGTGAATACATATATTCATGAAATTTCTTCTCATAGAAGTAACAGGTTCAAGAATTCAAAGTGGTACCATTAAACCAAAGCATTACATGCTGAATGATCATGTGCACACAACCATAGTATTGTGTTTCTTCCACTCCAGAACAGGCATGTTTGCATTGTCCTTGAAACATATGTTCTGGAGCACCGTTGCTGTCACTGTCGCTGTTAGACCCAACTAAACTCATGATTGTGTGATTGATCCATAACTGTGTCCATAATGACCTCATTCCCAAAATTCATTCTCAGTCTCTTTGTGTGTTTGCATAATGGTATCCAGTCATCTTGTGCCATATGCTGAAACTTTTCTTCCCAAGGGAATATACATTAAATAAGAAATCTTGAATACATGAATGTTTCTAGATGCTACCCATGCCTTCACGTTGGACTGAAGGTTTTTTTTGTTGCTTTTAAGATTTGGATGTTACATGACAAATGTGGAACAGCGGCCATGATATTTGGTCTCTTCCCATTTTATTCAGCTGGTGTAGTGAAACTCCATTTTATTCTGACGTTTCTTTGTGCCATGCCTGTTTTGACATGAACTGTACATGTTCTTGCATGAGATTCACTGTCCATAAACCTGACAACAGTGTAGGCAACCTTCCTTGTTTTTACTATGGATTTTGTTATTTTACAGCAGTTATTGTACTGGAGGCACATTTATCAGAGTTGTACAAAAATTAGAAGGTATACAACAATGCTAAATACTCAACTACAAGCTGGAAATAAAGCTATACAGCTGCTGAATTGAAGTGACACTGAAACCTTCAGTAATTGTTTTGCTTCTCACATGACCTGTTTGGTACCATTAATTACACATGGTATAGGGTGTGTATTTTTAAATGCCACTCACATTTTCCTTTGTCATTTTTACTATATGCAGATAAATACTGTTGAGATGAGTCGTCAAGGTGGGTAGATGTGTGCAGGCATAGAATTCTTAGTTTTTCCTTTCATTATTTTTTGACTCTAATGTCACCCACACAGATTTTGTGCTCCCAGTGTGAATTCATACTGGAAAATTTTGGAAAGAAAGTATTCTAACATGTGGAAGAATGTCTAATTGAATTTCACTGTATGTGTGTCTCATATTGTAGTTTTTGTTGTAATTTTTTTATTTATCGTCTAAGGATTGTTTGTTCACAGTGCTTCGAACATTTGGAAGATGTGTTAATCATTCAGAATGAAAATGTGTACATTCACAAGCTTTTATGCCTTTTATGTATGTGAAGCATGGTGGTAATCTTTTGTTTCCCTTTTACAGCAAATGGTGCATACATATTGTGTCCACAATTAGGCAGATTAGCTACAAAGTTAATTTTATACCAATTACTGTTAAAAAAAATGTAAGTGCCTGTGATTCTTGGCACCAAATTAAGTGTTCAATTTACAGCTTTTTATACTCATTGAACAGATGGTTAAATATTTTCAGACATTGATGTTTTTGTGCTTTTGTGTTTGCCAGAATGACGTTGCTCGTAAGAATATTATGTCAGTTTTAAACAGATGACAGCAGTTGTGTTTTGTGGTGCCTTTCTGTTAAGCATAAACACTTGGTCCATTTTGAGTGCTCTTATCAATAGTGATATTGTGTGCAAGAACAATAGAATATGTGTGACAGAAATACAAATTTGAAAACATTTCCAGAAAGGTTGTGACTTGTGGGCCAGCAGAACACATTCTATAGAGATGTGGTAAGTTTTGTTCCAACTACCATTCCAATTCCAACATTCAATATCAATGTCATCTACGTTTTTTTTTAAGAAAAATAATAAAGTAAGAATGATTGTGTACCTTGTAATGTGAAATGCACACCTGGATTTTATATTTAGGGGAATGTGTGTGGTAGTTACCTCATTTGTTTTTACTTATTACCTTCATCATGTGAGGAGCTGTCCTCAGATGATGTAAATCTCCCCATGCTACAGGGCTGGCATATTTTAATTCAGGGGTGAGGGTGATGAATTATTCTGCCCATAGGGCAGAACCAGTAGTTTGCTCCAAAATATTGGTAGTTAAGTTACCAGGCTTCACAACATGCTGGCTCAGAAGACTGCAAGTGACAGAGATTTTTAAGTCGCTTCCTTAGGGCTGACAGCCGCATGTTAACATGGGGTGGTGGGGGGATAAATCTATATTAGTTTCTTTAATTGTAACCAACAAATATACACAATTATTATTAGATTGACAATATTTTTGTATTGAAAAACACTAAACTCAAACACATATTGGACCCTGTTGCTCCATCGTCAGGAAGTACATTAATCGTTGTACACCATTTATTTACCAGCTAAATGCACATTCTTAAATTGGTGCAAACATGCCCATATTTTTGTACTAATTTATGAATGTGCATTTAGTTGGTAAATAAATGGTGTATGCTGATAAATATTCATGGAATGGGCAACTTTATAAAGTACATTAATCATTGTTGTATAAAACAGTTACAGTTGAACTCTACAAATCTGGATGCTGGTTATCTGGAATGCCAGTTATCTGGATCGGCTTGGCGCTTAGGGCAAATTTGTCGAGAATTCTAAAAAACTAACCTGCCTTGACATTACCGGTTATGCAATCCAGTACAGTGCAATGTTAATGGCTTCTAGAACTTCAAATCAGGAGTGGTCAAAAAGTTTGGACGCAGATACATGCTGTAAATTTAGCAGCCGGACTTCAAGCTGCCAGTGTAGCCTGTTTTCAAAGAAAAATCCAGTTGTCCAGATTTTCTGCATATCTGGATGGCTCGCCATCCCAATTAATCCAGATAGATACAGTTGTACTGTACTTAATATTTTTATCTCATTTGTAGAATTTCTTCCAGACTGAATATGTGTAGCATGTAGAATTGTTAAGCAGTAAATACCTCCAACATATCCACGTGCTGCCCCAACTTACTGTGTTGCTTTTGCAAGTATGTACTTTTTAACAATTCTGTGTGCTACACATATTCACCCTGCATAGAAGAATATTGCAAGAGATCAAAATATTGTTATTTTATACAACACCAATTAATGTACTCCCTGGTCATGGACCAGTAAGGCCTGAAACATGTAGGAGTTTAGTGTCATTAAAATTAAAAATATTATTGTCAATCTAAAGGTTAATACTGCATAGGAGGGAAACTGCTTTTGTTCCTTTACTAGTGCTTGATCAGAAGGTGCCTGAGTTGCTGGACATGACAGTCAACATTTATACAGATCGAGCCTTTTGTAAATTTTGTAATTGTAGCAATCTTTTCAGAATTGTCAGTTGAAGAGAACATTTTACAGGTAGTAGAGGTTATTTAATCATGGGTAAGCAGACATTGCGTATGACCTTCCATCGTACATCGGGGTTC
>Ga0136643_10004162_pt1 | contig 19822 bp, 15 predicted proteins | sample TergutLab28metaG_FD_96883 | JGI IMG/M metagenome (GOLD analysis project Ga0136643, IMG submission 96883) | Labiotermes labralis P1 segment gut microbial communities from Petit-Saut dam, French Guiana - Lab288 P1 (version 3) (version 3) | ecosystem: Host-associated > Arthropoda: Insects >...
ATGGTATGGGAGTGGTATTTTTTTGGTTGGTGGGGGGGTTGTTATGAGGGGGGGTGGGGGGGGGGTGGTGGGTGGGGGGGGGTGGGGGGGGGGGGGGGGTGGGGGGGGGGGGGGGGGGGGGGGGGGGGGGGGGGGTCCGGGGCTCGAGTCTATGGGCATTCTGTAGTAAGAAGGCTCAGCTTTTCCCCAGGCAGATAGGCAACAGTTTTTCAGGCTGAGATATTTGCTACTTTAGCCTGTGTCTACGAAATTCAATCTCAGAATAGATTGGAGAAATACATATCTGCTCTGATAGTCAAGCAGCTTTGAAAGCTCTCAAGGCCATCAGAACATCTCCCTTGGTCCATCAGTGCCAAAAGGTGTTGAATGACATCTCTATGTGGCATGCAGTGGGGCTATATTGGGTTCCCGGACATGATGGAGTACGAGGTAATGAAACTGCCGATGAGCTTGCGAGGGGTGGCTCTGCTCTGAGGTTTCTTGGACCCGAGCTGGTCCTGGGAGTCTCTAGACGAGACATGCGAAAAAGGCTTGATTGCTGGTTAGTTAAACAGCACTGGGCAAAATGGCGAGGCCTTGGTAACACCCAAAGACAGGCTCCAGAATTAATCTTGGGACCTAGTCTGGGTACCAGGGCTAAATTCCTGACCTTTAATAGGACTCAATCCAGGGTTGTAACTGGCCTTCTTACGGGACGTAACACCCTGAGGATACATCTTCACCTACTAGGGCTGCTAGACAGTCCATTGTGAATGTGAGGCTTTGTCCTCACTCAGACACGTGTATCTGGGCTCCTTTTTCTTGGAGCTGGAGGATATTATGAGTCTAAGCTTGGGGTCCATCTGGAACTTTAGCAGTTACAGGGCTCCCATGATTTGATATGGGGCAGAAAGGGACCGTCATTAAGGCCTACGTGCATCGGGGCTGTGAAGTCCCAAACCAAAATGCTAATCTAATCTAATCTAAACTCCACATTATGCAGTTGTCCTTGGTAAGTGAACGGCTGCTTAGATGGTTCACGAAACGCGTCAGTGACTACGCCACCCGAGGGTTAATTACCATGTTCACAAAACTGTGCTACTGTTCCCTGTCCTAATCCACATGAATCCAGTCCATATTTTCACACCTTATTTGTCCAGGACCCATTTTAACCCTTTCACAACTGAAATTCACCTTAATAATAATTAAAAATACTGTTCCTTTTTGGGAGAAAATATGTGTCTTCTTACAAAGACCAAACACTAAATATTGTTTAAGGAAATAATCAAGGTTTATTCCGATGATAGTGGTTTGGTTTGACCACAACTGCTGCCACCACAAACTTAATATTGGCAAATAAAGCAGCAATATGTAATCTGACAATAAAAGTTTGTTCCAACATACAGCTAATTCCTTTCACCTATACAATAATCAAATTCTTCACATAACACACTTCAAATCACAATATATTTGGCATTAATTTATTAGTTTCTGATATTTAGAACTATAAGTGTACTGATTTAAATCTCTAAAATTCTTCCAAACCAATCTGGTACTAAAATATAAGCTTATGACAGATGAAAATGACAGTTCCTATGCTACTACCTGCATGTGTGGGGTTTCTCTTCTCCAAATATGAATGTTTTTCATTCTGACAAACACATTTACATGTTTTTAGTCAACTATGAAATGCATGGATTAAAGTAATTTTGATTATACCAGCCAATGAAATATCTTAAGTAATTTTGATAGATGACAAAAGAAATCATAAAGAGAAGATAATACACTGATATATCACCATATTCAAACACTCAATGGCATGCATATACATTTCCATCTGTTTCAACTATGTTGCTGTATATGGCATGAGATCAGGATAAGTATTTGAATTTGTGGGATGTAATGCTGCATTGTTGGGTGAACAGTTCCTGATGTGTTTGAAGAAACCAGTTGCCTTAATTCTCAGCAGTCCAGTCGACCACGAAAAATGCAATGGATACATGGCATTGGTATATATGCAACAAATGTCCAATTGATCACTGGACAGAGAAGTTGGGCAAGTGAAGAGGTGTGAGAGGGCCTGGGTTTACAGATGGATGAGGCCCTGAAAAAGGATATAATCGATGTACAGCTGAGGGTTTAAAAACAAATGGTTACCAACGGGGAAGTTGTTGGATTCAGAACAGCAGAACGGGGAAAAGATGCGAGGAAAAGGTGATACAACACATACAGAACAGTCTCCAACAAATGGTGCACTGCAGTGCTGCAGTCACCACAGCATCAAGCAGCACCAATGTCACATGCTGCACAACAAGCTACTTGGCTACAAAAACCTCTCTGTGTATGGTACAGGTGAGATAAGAAGGTAGGACGGTGGGGCTGTCAGGTTGTAACACCTTACATTACCCACTGGGCAGCATGGGCTTTGGACAGAGCTCCATGACACCATCACCCTATGAGTCAGTCCAGTTAACAAGGTTAGGTAGAAAGGATATTGGTGTCAGAGTTAGAGTTGACCATCATGGTTAAATCTGTACTCTGCTACTACCACCTTGTCTGGCTGCCTGAGCCAGATGTGCCAGTGGTGTTTCACATCCTGGTCTAAGTGGACTAGCTGGCATGTCCAATGTAGATCTGGACACACTTGCAGGGAATACCATACACACCAGGCACTGTCAGTTCCAGATCCAGGCATATCACAAGTAGTGGCCTGCCATCTAGAAAGATCTCCAGCCTCCTCTGTCCTACACTCATTAATATCAAGGTCATTTTCCACAGTCTGATGTATTGAAAGTAACATAATTAATATAACACTATGTTTTGGGGACGGGATCAGTCCCTGTCTTCAGGCTTGTTTCTGAAACATGTAACTGTGTAACTATTTACATTCTTCCTTAACACATAAAGGTAAAGCAGTCCCGTTACAGGCGTGGAGTGGCCCTGAGGGTTCCAGGAAGTTAAGGTTCCCAGATTTCATAACAACGGCACAAGATGGCGGTAAGATTGTCAGCTTTATGCACTGGCCGCCTTTACCTCCAGGAAAAGCTCCTGGTACTCATTTCTGTTAGAGGCTGAGCCGACTCCAGGGCCATAGTGCGATCGGAAGAATTTTATGTCAATGAAAAATGACACCAGCTGGGATCGAACCAGTGACCTTCCAATTTGTAGCACAGCACTTTAACCACTGTGCCACTGCGGTCCCCTTCCTTAATATACACTAGTGTTAATTCACTGCACATGATATGCTCCAAAGACAGTTCAAAAACCACCTCACTAAACACTGGATTCACAATATGGGTCACTGTAAATCACAGAAGGTGCTAGCAGCACTTATGCTTACAATATATGGAACAGTCAACCGACTTAGTATACAAGTAATGCAGGCTTTAATCAAGAGAGATGGCCAACTTTGTGTATTCTGGATAGAAAGTACACAACACTTTCTACAGCAAGTGGCAAAACTGTAACTGTGCAGCCTCCTCAGTGAAGAAGACATGAGTAATGAGTTGAACTGTCAGTGAAAGAAAAACAGTATTGTGTGTGCTGTCCCCAAAAACCACGGACAAGTGTGGGAACAAAGCAAATCCTCTTCCCACCAAAGCAGAAATACATTTACAACTAGTTTGTTTCTGACAACAAGCATGGCCTACGCATCACCACAACAAGCACTACAGGCTAGAGAAAGATGTTCACAGTCACTTGCGATATCCTGCATCAAATATTTAGTGAGATTTGTGTTGAAAGAGTTTTTAAACTGTCTTAGGAACATGATGTGTTCAATGAATTGATTCTAAATAGTGCTAAAGGAAAATGCAATCAATTATGTTGCAACACTACATTCTAGAGGCAAGCCTCAAGATGTGGGCTGATCCTATCCAAAAACGTAGTGTGGCATTAATTTTATTAATTCTACTATATTAGGCGAAGGAAAAATTCCATACAGGTTAGGAGTTTAAATGTAATATACCACTGTTTGTGCCTTAGAAAGAACACCATTCCTCTGTCCTGTCAAGAACAACATGGGACCGAAGATTCCGGGTGTTTACAGCATCCTCTGAGAATATGGCTAGGTTTACATTGGACAGATCAGCTAATTACATCCTAGAAAGCCGACTCCACCCACCGCTGTAAAAACTTCAAACTAGCAAAAAAAATTAAAAAAATAAAATTGATTGTACTATGTACCCTAACTACATAAGTGGTAACCAAACGCATACGAAAAGACTACCAGTGCTGAGAGCACTGGTGGCTAAAATATTTTACCTACATACGATAAAAAAAGGTAATCAGCGCGGGTCAATGACAAGGCAAAGGTAGGTAAAATCAGTACCTGTAAACCTGGCGCTCCTGGATCAACTCCTGAATCTAAAATGGCTATTGTAATTCCTCTGCCATCGTACTCTGGATATTTACTTAAAAATGCCGTCACACCGGTTTCTTTTTTAGGTAGAAGACTCCACACTGGAAACTCATGGTTCACAACTTCAGCCATTTCGCTGGGGCAAAGAAGCTTATCGCAAAGGTAATCTTATTACAGATCATATGACTAGACATGAAACTCACTCATATTGGGTGGCCAACAAGAATTGTACTCCCATCTATTGGTGATCACATTATATTAAAACAACCATGACGCGACAATGCGCACCCCGCGCCCAACATTTGTACTAACTCCTGCAACGAAAGTAACGGTAGATCGGTCGGTAGTGCAACCAACTACTAATTCCACTTATGTAATAAAATCTATAAATGTTTATGTATAAAATATGTCTCATCACGTTATTAATTACCAACATGTTTTCATCGCTTTTGCGATCATAATCGGGGTAGCTTTACAAGAGCACAAAGAATACAACAACCTGCCACATGGAATATCGGGAACTCATTTTTATAATAAATGACTCAAACATTGAGTATTTCAACCGCTTACTACTCTTTTAATGCTACCCTGATGGTGATGACAAAAGTGATCGATACATGTTGTTAATAATGCGTGATGAAACATATTTCATACATATGCATTAGTTGATTTTATTATATAAGTTTAAACATTCTCTAATGCATGGATATTCATAATGAGTAATAGGAGGTAGGGCAGGGAAATCTTCAACATTAATTTCTTTTGATCACAGGCATTTGTATTCATATTTGTAAATGCACATATAACCATACATATCTGTCACTGCTTTAAACATTAAACAATTCATCAACACAGTAAATGGATTGTGCTTTGAAGTATAATTTATATGGTGCTGAAAGGTAGGCTTCTCAGAAATCAACACACTGTCAGAATGTCACTAATCATTTCTCCATAACTAGACATTTTATGATGCAAGGGAATACACTGCAGAGTACTGGTTACTAACCAGTGAGGCAGTATATTTGTCTGCAAACAACACAGTGCAAGGTGCCTCAACCCAGAATAGGTCAATACCATTTCACACACAAACATATGAGCAGTTCCACACTTGTTTCATTGTCACAGTTGGCCAATTTGAAAAACATATATATTGAAAACAAGATATCAAGTTACACTAGAATAAGTTACTTTATTTCTTATGAAAACAGAATGAATGTCAAAATTGTTCCTTACCATAAGATGCCAGAGCGTAAATTCCCGCTGCTACTGTGTGGCTCATGACTTGAGTGGCCAAGCTCACTTTCATGGCACACTGAGTAACAGGGGCCAGGTGGGTGTCAGTCATCTTATACAGCAATCAGATCATGAAGTCTCTGTTGTGTATGTATAGCTTCTCAATGTGTTCCCACTTAGAAATAACAGGAAGGTGGTTTTCCAAATGCTCAGACTTGAACTGCACATCATATTTTAGAAACAGGTTATTGGTGTACTGTAAGAGGTGTGGCGGGTCATATATTGTTGCAATTGCTTGATTTTGAAACTGGAAGAATGGCGCACTTCTGGTTGGAGCCAGCAGTTTAATGGCCTTGAAACTGTTGGTTCCCATGTCACAGACAGTGGCAACAACGCGCAATTCAACAATCTGACAGCCACCAAGCACATCATTCAAGAACTGCACAAGCCTCTCAGCCTTAGTACTTCCACAATTGAGGTAGTAAGCCACTTCTGATGCAGACCACGAATCATGAAAACTAGAGCATGGTTTGCAATGTTGCACATCCTGCTCTGACTTCCAAGATCCTCAAATCCCTCAATGTGTGCTCTTCTGGGATATTAAGCTAGTGCAGTGGTAAGTCTCTTTGACGAGAGCGTAATGACCAGCCGCGCACCCTAATAAAACACGGGTCACATAAAAGTTATAACTCGTGGGCATGGATGAGAGTGTTGAGTAGCGGCGCAAGAGTTGCCTATGTACGACATGTAGTAAGTGCAATGGTATAAACAACGGTATAACTGCTGATCACTCACATCATCAAAGAATGTCAGGATTGACTACGCGAGATGCCTGACGTCCCTAAAACATCTTACCGACGAGACTTGCTGGGATATTGCAGTGTTGCGAATAAACTTTTCATTAAGTTCGCATTCCGTGACCACGCTACCGGTATACATTTCCTTAAGGTCGTCTGATTAATTCGCAGTAAGGTGCAGTGTAACTCCTGCGGTCGTGATATCACCTGCTACGAAGATCCTTCTCTAAATGGTTTCCGCTGGCGATATCGAAGGTTGGTATAAAGCTCCGAAGAAGTTGCCTGTTGACCAGCAGGCAACTTCTTCGGTGCTTTATACAACCAGCTGTAAACACAGTCTAGTCCTGAGGATGGGCGAAGTTATCGCCCGAAACATGTTCAGCTGATTGAAATTACTAACAAATTGTTATTGTTGCATCTAGTTGGTTGTTTATACCATTGTATCAGAGATGCACGGTCACACAAACATTAAATACAGTAGTGGTTTTGAATGCCAGATTTAATCCGTGATGAGTATCGTAAAAAGATGCCTGTAATCCATGATATTAAGTAATCCGTGGTTACAATGTGAAAACGGCTGGGTGATTGTGTGGAGGTTTGTGTATGAGGCAGGATGTGGTTTGAAATTGTACCTAGTTTTGCGATAATTACTGTAGCCTTGGCTGTGCCCGGCGTTTTAAAGTATTTTGGACATCAACTAATTTTTGGTAATGTACGTAACTGGAATTTAGGGAGCTTTAAATTGGTGCAAATGTAATACTTTTGCTTATTTCAAGTAATTGTATTTGTATTCATTAATAGCTAGTTCTCCATGAGATATGTGCAGTTGGAATAAGCAAAATATAATGTATTATTAATCTCTTGAACGGAGCATGTACAACATTAATTTTAATACAAGTGTTTTGGGGCCCTACTGTATACAGGAACTCCAATTATTTCGTTGTAGAAATCGAGCGCCTGATTAACCTATACGTGCTTCACTAAACGATCTTGCCACTTGCAAAAATTATGTACCGTCGGTGATAGACGGATGAATGAGCATGGCTCATTGGTGGAATGAGTGGCGGGAAAAGAAAGTAGTTGGACACTCGCAGGGCAGCTACTGTTACAAGTTCTACTTGGATTGGAGTGTGTTTGGTTCTCGGCCTCAGTGGTTTGAGGCCGGTGACTAACCGCCTGAGAGTGTTTTCATTATGTTTGGTTTTGTATGTGTATTTATATGTGCGTGTATATGTTTAATCTTCAAGTGGAACAGGCTGGATACACACACGCACAGACGATGCATATACGTCTTTGGTGTCACTGAATTTTTCCAGAAAATTATTCGATATGTCATGATGGTGTGGAAATAAATTGAACAAACTCTTTTTAGGTATTTTAATGAATAATGTGATTGCTCTCATAACAGCATGCTAAACGTAGGTTTACTGGTAAGGTATTCACTGTCTGTTTTCTGCATGAATATTACTGGCCATCAACCAGTTTTAGCCAGTGACAAAAGATATCATTCAGGCAGTTTTGAAAGTGGTAAACATCTGGATATGAAGTAATAATACTCATATGTGCAAAGATTAGGTTTTGATGGGGAGTTGATGACTGGAGACAGATCATTCGTGAGTATAAAAAAAAAGCAGAGGACTGTTTATTACACCTTGTGGGACTCCACATTTTGTGAGCATGTGTTCTGTAATGTGTAATTGGTGATTTTGTTCCTGTTTTTTGCATCCTTTATGATGCTATAATTGCAAGCATAGTCCTTGAATTCCTTAAAAATTAATTTTAATAGCAATAGTTGATTATTTGCACAGACAGATGTTTTAGCAAGATCCCAAGTAGCCTACCAGGTCTAAGTTTATTATCTGGACTACACATGAGTTTGTAAAATTGGATCTGTGGCATTTTCTAATGAGTAGCTTAAAATCGAGGTTTTTTTTTTTTTTTTTTTTTTTTAATGAAAGGGGGATGTTCAAGTTTTAAGAAAATACTTTCCTGTATGTAACTGTCTGAAATATTTTAGAGAATAATTTTAAAAGTGAAATTGGTTGATAATTGGATATACAGGATATTTCACCCTTCTTTAAAAGAGATTTCATGTTTGAATACTGGAGTCATTCAGCCATTAATTTGTTAATTAATGGAACACTGTGAAGGTTTTGAGTAATTTTGTTGGCATTTTATCATAGATATATAATCTTACAATTTGAGTGTATATTTTTTATTTTCCTTTGCTGTTTTGGGTATAAGATTTATATTTAAGAGGGTTTTAGGGATAGAATTATTTTGATTATTTCGGTTTTAAGTTATCTTGTCATTGTTTATTCTTACAATCCTAGGAAGAAGCAGTTACGTAAAAGCTTCTTGTAAGTGTAGGATTATTCTTTGTATGGATGGTTATGAGTGAACTTGAGCTAGTGGATGTGGCCTATAAAACTATGTGGATATTGCTGTGGGCCTCACATTAGAATTTCTCTGTGGATTGAGAGTTTAACACATGATTGGAAGTGAGGTGTTTGAGATATTAGAATGATGACTTAATTGTTACAGGCATACATACGTGATAAGACATACAGATGGGATCGTTTCATGTATCAGCGTGATGAACGCCTTACAGGAGATGCATACAAGGCCAATGTTAGTAAAGCTGGAAGTAAATACATTTTATGTATATGCTTATGTAAACGTATCCAGACCGAATACTTACCTACTACACACTAATTTTCTTTTGTTTTCAGGGTCTTGAGGCCATTCCTGATGAGTGAAACTATTTCATTATGGAAGTGATATTGTAGAATAGAACCTGCATTGTTGTAGAGGAGTGGCATTGTTTCCATTTGTAAAATAATTGGAAAATTTCCATCCTCTCACTGAAGTAATATCTGAAAAACAGCAGTGCTAATGGATAAGTTCTTCTTGTTATGCTAAAGTTGACCCTTTAATTAAGATTTAATATATAAATTTTTCATTAGTGATATTGTACAAAGAATGGAAAATGACACATGTATTAGGGAAATAAAATATGCACTATGTGCAAATTGACTTTTGTTTTTATTTGAGCCCATTTTCAGTGTTGTACAGAATTATGCACTTCCAAAGAGTTTGGTGGTGGTGGTGGTATTATTATTACTATTATTATTGTTTTATCATCCTTGTACAGAATATTTACAGTTATATACCTGAAACAAACCATGTTTCTAGGGTATATAATGTTTCAGCGATTCTGTAGTTACAATTTATGGCACATATCATGTTATGCTACATGTAGAGTGTTTTGTACTTTCACATTAGTACTTTCCAACATATGTGTAATGTCCAATATGGCTGTTTTCTATAGTTCTCTGATTTTGTGCTTTCTGTGTGTTGTTATTCAGGTATTGTCTGAATGATTTTGAGATGGTTCCAGTTGCCCCTGTTATGACTGGTATCACTATTGCTTTGACATTCCACCTGCACAGTATTTCTATTGTTAAGGTCTTTATATTGTAATTGTTATTATCATTATTATTATTTTTATTGCAATAAAGGTACTACTAGTATCACCACCTCCAGTTCCACTACAGCAGAAGTAACTACTGCCACTGTCATCACAAATCCCATGTGGGCTACCATGGCACTGAACCCAACCCTTTGTATTGAGAAGCCAGTGCTGACCACTTGAGCTTTGGCATGGTTTTAAGACATGAATAAAATTTCAGTCAGCTTTGGAATAAATTTCTACATTTAGTAGCTGATACTGGAAGCATATTTCGTCATGTTTGCCCAGCCCATACATCAGTACACACTGTTCCTTCATTTCATTTTTATGTAGTGATCTCGTTATTTTGTCATCTTAACAGTTGCTGTCCACCATACTAATGACATGTGTTGACTTCCATACACCTGGGCTCTGTGCTTATTTTACATTGAGGCTCTTTTATTTTTGAGTAAAATGTAATGAACATAAATTGATTATAAGTATTATGAAACAATAAATTTATTTCAATGTATTAGATGCACATATGAAAACATATTTATAGTTTTGTATATAAAGGCACACAAGAGAACAAGCACTGATCCTTCTGTGATCAGAAAATTTCTTGGATGAATTATTGTGGAACATCATATCTGAAATGTAAATATGTAGTTGTAAGAAATCCTGACATTGATTTAATCCACACTAGAGAATGTAACATTAGCTTTAGAAGTTTCCCATTAGGTGTCATTTTGATACATGTAGGATTTTTACATGAGAGAGAGAGAATTGTTCCACATAATGACACTGTCAGCTGTGACAGTTACATATAGTGCTCTGCATGGATGGGGATATTCACTACAGTAGCTTCATGGCTGATAACAATTGTACACAAGCACAGTTTTTGGATAAGATTGTGCATATAGGGAACTTTAACGAGTTTGAGGATGCATCTGGCAATGCAGCTTCTGCCACTGCATCATGTATGATATCAGTGATTGTGATGAAGTGTATTAGTATTGGTGTAAGGAGAGTCGTCATACTGAGATATTTGACTTTGCTTGATTGTGTTAACAAGAGAGAGAATTGGTGTGTACACCAGGTTAACACTGATTCACTCCATCCCAGCATTGAGCCCTGCCACTCAAAGAAGTTTCCCCACTGCAGCACATGTGATTCAGGATCAATGCATCTGTTTCAAACCCAGCACATTTGATAACATCATTCTCCTGAGCAGTAGTCTTCCAAAATAGATGGGTAAGCCACAGGCTAAGAATTTAATGTTATTATTGCAACAGTATTTTCAAGTTTAATGACAAATTCTGACTACAGTGATTTATCTTTCGCTGTGTTTGGTGCAGTGCTTTCATTGGTAAGTGAGTGATAACTTCTTGACTTGCAATGAATATGCAAATTTAATTGACATTTTGAGCCAATATTAATTTATAAAATAAATGACATTATTTTGCGAGATTTGGATTAGCCCTATGGAAAACCATCAAATGTTCACTTGCTTTTCATAATTTAAGTGTATTATTTTTAATGCATGTGTCCCATCTTGTGAAATGTACAAATTTATACAGTGGAATCTGACCCTCTGGGGTAAGATGCACATGCCTGACTGCCCGAACCATGGCTTGCTCATAGATTTCTATATGAATTGCAGTTTGGTTAGTTCTCAGACAAATGAGAGAGCAACAGACTTGGAGTTGTTTTTTTAGTTTGCTACAAAGCTGTACTTAAGTATTTATTTATTTGTGGTGTATTTAACAATGTTGTTAATGGTTCAAATTATGTACATTATTATCAATTGACGTGATTAGTCAATAATGAATTGTAATGTAGAGGAAGGTGGTGGTCATGGTTAAAATTTTAACTGCTGTTTTGGTATTTGGCTGGAGGGGCAGACAAGAACCATAATATTGTCAGTGAGGATAGCTGATCTCCATGGCGACTTTCGAATGAAACACTTACCCCATATGACACTTGAGTACTTAATAATTTAATGTCTTTTAAAGAATGTGCACACAATTCTTCTTCGAATGGGATAGGCATGACTGATTAAAACAACTTGTAACAGTTTGTTTGCACCTTACTATTTCAATGTACTCTTTCCTTATTCTCTGTCATGCTGTGATAAAAGTAACAAAAATGAAAATTTGTTCTGTTATCACTTAAAGAATACAAGTCAAGTTATTCTTAATCATCTTGATTTTCTCTTTTTTAAGTGTTGTTATTTACTTTCAGTTCTATAATCATTAGAATTTTTAATTTTACTGGTATGTAGGTGAGAAGAAATGTGTGCCCAAGCTCTGTGTACTGTGATTTCTTGTTAAAAAGTCAAAAAATGTTATGGGCATATAGTTTTCAGATAGGTATATCTGAATGCAAACAAGTGAAGAGGTCAGGGCCCGATGTGGGTTGTTACTCCATTGAAGAAGAAGAAATGTTTTTCAAGATGCATGCCACAGTCACAAGATGTAGCATATCAAATGATAAAACCCCAGGCATCTTGTGATTACATGTGCAGTAGATGTGGAAGACTGTTGTCTGAAGGTCTGTATTAGTCTGATGTGTCTTAGTATTGAATGCAGGGATGTATTTAGGGCCTAACTAGAGAGGAAAGTTTATGTGTGTAATTCTGACCCTCCTGAAATGTATGATTTTAAATGCAAGAGTTTTTTCTTTTTTTTGGTAATATCTACCTTGCAAGATTCCAGTTTCACATAGTGTTGTTGAAGATTCAGTTCTTCTGGAATATGACATTTTGTCAGTTGATTAATAAGGTCAATAAAGGCAAAGAGTAGAATGTAGAAGGAAAAGTTCACTTTTAAAAGTAATGTCATCCTTGTTACTGTGTTTTCTGGTGAAGGCTATAAAATTTATGAAAAAGTTAATGTGTGATATTGCCAAACAGAAAATAGAGGCATGTTGTCATAAGTTGCATGATGCAACATTTCCAGATTTTGAACTATGTCCAGTCAGTAAAAGTGCCAGAATCTTTCATGGTTATTAAATATGATTTTGTGTTGTGAATCAGCATTATAAGTTCAGGTTATGTAAGCTTATGTTTCAAAACACTCTCCTTCCTTTCACCTGAAGTAAAATTCTTCACATACTCTCATCGTGGTATGTATTGCCAGGATTCTTTCTGGTATTGTTCTGAGGGTGACATTATGTTCTGCTGAGTTCCATGAAGGTTGGCTGTCAGCCAAGAACACTCTACTGACCAAATTATTCCTGGCAGTGCATTAATTTCACACTTGAATAAAACAGAATTGTAATTAACCATCATTCAGTACTTGCGGTAACAATAATTTTCTCGTCTCCTGAGTCTGCACTGATATTGGTCCTAGTTGTACCTGTAGCAGAGTTGATGCAGACTGTCACCATATGATACATCGATTGGAAGGATTCATGGTGGAATTGGGAGGGCATTTCCAGATTTCAGAGAATTCTGGTGAGTTGGACAGTGGCCCCAGAACTCTGTACTTCCCTGGACTGTGGCTGTCCCCAAGAGATGTTTCAGCATAACCTGCCCCCTCATCTGTACACCAGATCTGTAGGAAAAAGGACTTAGAAATTATGGAGATTGTTTTGGTAACTGTACGTATTTCAAAGAAGAACCTGCATCATGTTGGTCATTCATTTGCCAATGTAGTAAATTAGTATTGCTTGCAAAATAGTAAGTGGATGTTAGTGGATATTACATAATTTGGAGAAATGTCATCTGTACAGCTTGTCTAGCATTATTCCTATAATTAGCTGGACATGTGACTTGGATGGAGGCTATTAAATGTAGTTTGATGCAGAAAATCCTTTAACAGTAGCCAGTTGGGAAATAGAGAAGATGGATAATATTAAGACCATTTGGAAAATAGAGAAGAAGGATAATATTAAGACCGTTTGGGAAATAGAGAAGATGGATAATATTAAGACTGTTTGGGAAATAGAGAAGATGGATAATATTAAGACCATTTGGGAAATAGAGAAGATGGTTAATATTAAGACCATTTGGGAAATAGAGAAGATGGATAATATTAAGACTGTTTGGGAAATAGAGAAGATGGATAATATTAAGACCGTTCTTAAGAGAATAGGTTACGAGGACTGGAGGTGAATGGAACTGACTGAGGATCATATCAAATGGTGGACTGTGGTATTCACTGTGTTCAGCTTGGAGGTTATGTTACCAGACACATGGATAATTCTTTAATATTCCAATTAAATGAGGGAAATTGAAAAGAGTTTAAAGGCCTACATTGGTAATTGGATTAACTGGATATGCTAAGGATGGTAATTAGACCAGTTCATGTAAAAATTCTTTCACATGTCAGTACAGAATTTGTCTTTGGAGTGTGTAAAGAATGTGGTTCAATGATAGCCAAACATGAATGTTAGAGTAGTTAATGAACAGTGAAACACGAAGTTCATAAATACTATTTCTAAGTTTGGTTCCTGCTTCCAGAAAACAACACCCTAGTTACAAGAATGAGCAAATTTCAATTGTTTACAGTAACTAACTGATAATCAAAAACCAATAAATACTGTGTGTGGTGAACTGCTAATTCACAGAATATTAAAGCAGTTGGAGTATTTATAATTACCACTGCCTGTTAGTGATTTACTAAATCATTTAAAAATAAGTCAGAATTTTCCTGTGAAGAAATATTTGAACATTGAGGAGGAGAAATGAAGGAAACTTAACTAGAGAGTAACTTCTGGTTACTTGATGCACCACCAGGTTTAACATTCAAAAACTGTACATTCTGGCCACACTGTGCATGTGTTTTCTATGGATTTCTGAACAAACAGATGTTTGCCCTGTATAACATAAACTGATTGGTTTTTATAACTTAGATGAAAAGTGTTTACTGTATGGTATGGACTGGGTTTTTGAGTAAAATAGTTTATGCTTCATCTTTAAAGAGTTAAGGCATGTTAATTAAGAAGTAACTTTCTATTGGAGATGTAGGCTGAAGAAGAGAAAAAAGAAATGATACGAAATTTTAGTAACTATATTTAATCTTACAAAAATTGGTCATTTGGAAAAGACTTTAGATCTGTGAATTGCATTACCCTGGTTAGAAAATGGTGTTTTTTTTAAACATGTTTTGGTTTTGGTATTAGCTGCAATTGCCATGCTGTATTTTTGTCATCCTTAACTGAGGAATCATACCTGTTCTGAATTTAGAAATAAAATGATGGATTTTACTTTGATTTGGCTAAATGTGGATAGAAAAAATAAAAATTTCTTGCTAGTATATATCCACAATCCTTGAAACATGCCATAGTAATGAATCTACATGATAAAGTATAAATCAAACTGCAGTGGCATAATGTCTTACAGGAACTTCAAACTGTTAATTGGAAAATGTGAAATCTTACAGAAGAAAATATATCGGCACTATGCCATACTTAATTTTTGATAAGTAATAAAAAATAACAGCAGACATTTTTAAAATAGTAACAGCAAAATATTTCCTGTAAGGCTTTTTTAGGATCACTGCAGATTGTTCTGTCATATTGCTGCAAGGGTTATGGAATACTCACATTTGCAAAGGCAAGGAACAGAAGCTGATCATGTGAGAAATCCTCCATTCCTGGCAAGGCAACTTCTGGATCATGACGTTCTTTATATCTCTGATATGCTCTGTGTGCTTCCCGTATGCCTCCATTATCTGCTATGTTTTCTGCCAATGTTTGCTGTCCATCTACCTGCAGGTATTCCAATCAACAATTTTATCAGTCTGCATAGTGCAATATCTTTATTATTGTTTCTTTATTGATGTGATCTTGGGTCTGTGCTCTGAACAACAGACTGGGGAACATTCTTTGGTAACAAATGCCAAGATTAACAAATAATTTTTGTGCTCCACACAGCATCTTTAGGGTGAGTAAACAAAGAAGGGTGTGTCAAGTACATAGTGCTTATTTTCTTTCAGTCATCTGAAATAAACAAAATGAAAATAATTAACTCAGTCTCATAATCTTTTGTGCAAGTTGTTATTCAACATTGTAAAGGGATTCCATGGGAACAGCATTAACAACAGTGGATTGGAAATAAGTTTCTAAATATTTTAATATTGTTAGTAAGTGAGAATTTTCTGTGACAAATCTTATATATAAACATAACCATAACCTGTAACAGATGGCGATTTCCATATTGGAGCACACTGAATGTAATATAATAAATGTGATATATATTTTTGTAGTCAGGCCTGATGATGAAATATTACAAAATATTTCGTTGACGTAACCTATGCAAATACTGAGAACAATGGAAGACAATTTTGGAAGAGGCTAAGACTCATGAAGACTGTAATGCCAGAGGAAGAATAACCTATTCAAATACAAGGAATAATATTTGCTATGTGGAATGATTAAATGTGGTAATTTACAGTTGAAGTGTAGTGTGTTAAGCATAAATAACTGTAATGTAGATTTCTGCATTATCAGTTGCCATGTATTGAGTTAATAAAAATGAGGAACTTCAGCATGCAGAATTTTACATTTATGTTTGTCTAATATGGCATACACAGAAAACATTGTGCACTGTACCTTGTAACCATGTATGGAATACTGATTATATTGATGCACAAAACACTGTGCTCTGACTTCATAAGCTTGCAACATTTCAGTGTTCCACCAGGACACCTTGGTTCCATCTTTGCCATAGTTCTTACCTGAAAGAGAATAGCACTGGATGAAGAATGAGCATGTGTATTAAGCAAAACGTACAGAATTAGGATTTTGACTTTCATCTTCAGTTCAGGTCGCAGGTATATGGGTCACACAAGTGCAATTTTAAGTCATTTCAGTTTACTGTGACCCCAATTGCATGATACTCAGACCAGCTCTCTCAAATAAATTCATCTTACAGATTATGCGAGGTCTTTAAATTCAAAGATCCTGTTTTTTGCACGCTGTTAAAAGCGTCTTTTGATATGGTGAATTTTTATGACATGAAATGAAAAATAATCCTATGCTGATGTGTATAGTGTGATTATTTCTGCAATGACAGATTTGTATCTGCAGTAAAGGAACATCACGGCAAATGCAATATGCAAACTTGTAAAGAACGCTTTTATAAAGTGCATATATTTGAAACTGGAGTGTACCTGCTGGTTCAGAGACAGGAATTGGCCCAGATTTTTTTTTAAATCACAAGAAACATTCTGTATGACTGATAGTGTGTTTTATGTGCTGGATGGTAGAGCCAAATGGCGAATTGCACTGGGAGAACTTGTGGTGTTGAATAAGACGACTGACAGAGATGAAATACACATACCCATGTTGTGGGCAGTATATAAATCAGGGATTTGCAAAATTTTTTCATTCCATATTCAAAGGAATTCTCGAACCCAGTGGCAGGCTGAAAATGTGAGACACAAAATTGATATGAACTTTACCTTCAATGTCAAAGCCATGGGTTAGTTCATGTCCAAGGATGCTTCCAATGGAACCATAGTTCAGAGCCCTGAAATATGAGCAAATGTTGGTCATCTGCTAGAATGCATGAAAGTTTTCTGCAGTACAGTCTGTCTGAAAAAAAGTCTGGAACAAAAGAACTGGTCTGTAGTGGAACGTATCAGTGTCCAAATAATGCTAAGTTGAAACTTACTTCTGTTGCCCTGTGTGCAAAGCATTTGATAAAAAAATATGTGCAATGAATAAGCATTTTATTTATCCTTGATCAGCTTTGTCAGCAATCAGTTTTATGTTGCATTATGTTATACATTTTAAGTCCTTATATCAGCAAGAAGAGTTACGCTGAAGACAGATAAAATGAAAGAAAGCATCAAATTAATATATATCTCTAATAAATATTCTGAAACTGATATTACTAGGGTCATGCAACTGAAGAGGATAAGATTGGCATGAAATATAGCAAACGTGGGAAAATGAAAAATGTTCATAAATTTTAGTGAGAGGTACTTGATGGCAGAGGCCACTCGGGAGACAAAGGTGCAGGTGGTGGTATTATAATAAAATTTATTTTCGAGAAGTGGGTATGAGGGAGTGCATATTGGATACACATGGCACAGGATGGGGTCCTCTGGTGAGCTTTTGTAAGCATGGTATTGAATATTTGGGTTCAATAAAAGTGGAAAATGTATTGTTCTTCAGCTAATCAATTGAAGATTATTGAGGAAAGATTGTGTCCAGTAGAAATAGATCTTCTATAAATGAACACAAAGAGCGCAGATGAATGTAAGTGCTTAAGATTACAGTTTTGGAAAATATGAATATTTCATAGAAGTGCTTCCCATTGTTTCTAACAATTGTTGAATCAGTGGGGTGAATAGTGTGACCTTTCAGTATGCTTTTGCATAAGTGTATGAAATGAATATATTATGTGAAGGTTATGTATATATTTTTTTGGTCTGTTTATGTGATTCAATCCTGAAACTACTATATGGACTATGATCAAATTTTTGTTGGGGTTCGACAATAGAAGATGTAAAGAAAATTCACCTTTGGTGTTTACCAGACAATCATAACCACTAACACGTCTGACACCAAAGTTTATTAAATTTCTGAAAATTTCACATTCCCAGTATTTTTTACATCTAATGCAGTACTTACTCCAGACCTCTGTCATAGAAGGGAAACTGAAGGATGCCAGCTGGGATTACTGGAAAAACACAAGACATTATGAAATTAGCACCATATTGAAACTCATATCACACTGAAGAGTCAAGTCTTCTTGATTGGTAAACCATGTAAACTGGTAATTTCACATTCATATATATGCCCTACCCATCTTGCCTTCCTTAATTCAATTTCCCTAACAATGTTTGGTGAAGTTTATAAATTCTCTTGCTACTAATTATGTAATTTGCTTCATTCCCCAGTACCTTATTTTCATGTTGTCCAGTCATATTCCTCTGCACTGTAATCTGATGCTTTATTTATGTTCTATACTGCAAGTAAGAGGAAAAGTTTCACATCCATACAAAATAGAAAATATAATGTGACACACTCTGTCAAGTGCATTGTGTACATACTTATGGCATTTGCTGTGCGACTGTAGTATGCATTCACCTGAAGTGGGTCTATGTCATTCCAACTGGCAGCATGTGAATAGAAACACTGTTTACTCTTTCTTGTCAATTTAAAGTTTAGGTTATCATCGCAAACTATGGGACAAGTCTATTTATTAAGTTATGGTGAGCACACTGGGGTGCCATCAGTGCTACCATTTTATATTAAGGTTGACATTAAGGAAAACAACTTTTTGCAATTAATTCTACAGATAATTAATGTCTGGCAAAACACTGGCTAAGATTACTTATGTGAAATTATATCAAACATTTGTTATGTCAGTGCTAGTATATAGTAATGAGATATGGATATGGAGGAAAGTGTAGGGTTGAGGGAGTGTAACAAAATACATTATAAACTGAGGACCTGTGCCAGAATGTACTGTACACAAGCAAATACTGAAATACGTGAAAATTAAAGTTATAACACAAATATTATTACACATAAGAAGAGATGGAAAAATGTATAAAATGTTGAGGATAACATTTAATTATAAACCTTAATGATAACACATAAGAGAAAGACCAAGGGGATGCTGGAAAGAGAATTTTGAATCTGACACAGGCATTAAATTTCCTGCCCTATAGAGACGAGCAGAAGGTAATACAGTCAAACCTGGTTGTAATAACATTGGTTTATGTGACACCTCATCAGTACTGTCAGATTTTCTGTGGTACCAATTAACTCCTCACTGTTAACCATAACATTATAGTCCTTGGTCACAACAGTACTCATTTATAAGGTAAAGCAGTCCTGTTACAGGCCTGAAGTGGCCCAGAGGGTTCCAGGAAGTTAAGGTTCCCAGATTTTATGACAACGGCACAGGATGGTGGTAAGGTTGTCAGCCTTATGCACCGGCCGCCTTTACCCCCAGGAAATTTTCCTGGTACTCATTTCTGTTAGAGGCTGAGTCGTCCCCAGGGTGATAGTGCGATTGGAAGGATTTTATGTCAATGA
>Ga0136643_10004163_pt1 | contig 19818 bp, 10 predicted proteins | sample TergutLab28metaG_FD_96883 | JGI IMG/M metagenome (GOLD analysis project Ga0136643, IMG submission 96883) | Labiotermes labralis P1 segment gut microbial communities from Petit-Saut dam, French Guiana - Lab288 P1 (version 3) (version 3) | ecosystem: Host-associated > Arthropoda: Insects >...
AATAGTTTATGGTAGTGTGAGCTGGAGGACTTGACTGAAATCTTTTCGCGTTTTGGTCTAGCTTCTGGCCGATATCAACCCAGAACTGAATTAAGACTGGAGGCTTCAGTTATGTAACGACACCTAGTTCGATAAACAGGTAATCAGTTTTCTGAAGAGAGGCAGCAATTTCCTTTGAAATGTTGGCACATTTTTACAGGATCATATGACTCTACATTTCTTCAAGCTGAAATTTTAATATTGGTAATAAATAGAACCTAAAATATCACACGGTTTTTAATCTTCAAGTAATAAAGATGCCGAGATTACTGACAAGTAGATTATTAACTTTCCAAGGAAGATCCTGGGCCTTGGGAACTACAGAACTTAACACCTGTATGTTGGAGATATACAAATGAAACTCTTCTTCACGATTTTCATAATTTAATAGAATGTGCCAAGAAATATATTCACAAGAAAGCGAACAACAGATAGCAACGTCCGTGTAGACCCTCAGTGTAATATGTGGAGCACATTTAATTAGACTTCGGCAGTTGTGTCACCAAATTTCACATTTCGAGCCATTTCTCCTCTTTTCGGTAATAACTGTGTTGATGTCACAACTGAAATAACGCATTCACGTTGATACTATTACTGACTTTTATACGCTACTGTATGTCTTGTACTACTGTGAAGCGTAAGTAGGGGTTCGAACAATAAACTGAACACATCCTTATCTATTACAGGACATAATTTAAGACAAGTGTCTCCTATGTTTATAAAAATTTCACACACACACACACACATATATAAATATATATATATATGAAGAGAGGGAGGCCAAGTGCGAGCGGAAGGCCAGATCTGGTCCTCCGATAGAAAGGCTATATTTTGTGTAAAATGCACAAAATGTTCTGTACTGGAACCGACATCAGTGAAATCCATCACAAAATATATTGTGTTTATTTCATTCTTACTTCTAATGTCTGAAAGGCGGTTTAGCATACTCTGAACATCTAGTGCCGCTTTCCATTATTCCGAATTTCCAAACACTGATATCTCAAATTCTACAGTGTCTTCAGATTCGTATTTCCGACAGCTGAATATGACAGTAATACCTACAACACACTACAATATATCAAGTGTGCTACCTTAAGTGGTAAGGCTCTTGACTTGCATTTGATTGGTATCCTGTTCGAATCTTAGCAGCAATATCTTCCGTCCATGTGTAGGTAGAACTTTGAATTTGTGTACAAAATACTTCCCTGTAATTTGCAATTCACTAATTCACTGACAATTCTACCACTCAAAGCTATAAGTTGACAGACTGAGCTACTGACAGTTTCTTTTAAAAATCATAAAAGTATAGGTAAATATAATACTTTCAGCGAGAATTGAATTGCACTTATCACAAATTAAAGAAGTAAATTGTGTATGTAGTAATTGAAAATGTTACAGGAATCACGTTATTTCTGAGAAATAGAAAACAGCAAATTAATTTCAACTAATCTTTCAAAGTAGTTCCCTTGTGCAACTAAATACTTCTGCCAGCCACTGTAATGGTATTGGATACTCACCTGGAGGCCACCTTATGAAAGTTTCTTCAGGTCCTCCGTCGCTTTCTTAACGTCAGCAGCATCACAGAAGCGACATCTTTTCAATGCTGATTTCAGTGGATGGAGCCAAGTCAGTAGAGTATAGGGGATGCTACATTGTTGTCACATTATTACTTGCTAAGAAATGCATGACCAAAACCGACCAGTGTGCTGTAGCATTGTCGTGACGTAGAAACCAAATGCTGGTTCTTCATTTTTCTTGGCATTTCCTTCTGATGGCATTCCTAAGACGACGAAGGATGTCAATGTCATTTTTTATTCACAATAGCAATTCCCGTAAATTATACCAGCGAATTCCGGAAACTTTTGAAGCTACTATGTATAAGCTTTCGTGTAACATTATGCGTAACCGTTGGCAAACAAATGAAGAAAAATACGAATCTGCTTGATTTATATTTCATGCGCAAAAATTGAAAAGTGTATAGAGACTGCTGCAAGAGAGAACCTAATTTCCACAACAATCTAAAATTACACACATAAAATTAAAATTTCCTGTAACAAAGAATTATATTTCCCCACTAAAACAATATTCAGTTTTCTGTCTCTTTCGATGTGTGAATTTCAAACGATCTACAAAGCAACACGGTGTCACATTCCAGAAAAAGCTATCAGAAAAATATCAGCCTGGAAGGCATTAATTCTTTTATAGGAAAAACAAATTCTTCAACTGCTCTTAGTCGAAGTCAGTGACAGGAATGAAGTTTTGCGCTGGAAAGTTTACACGATTATTTCCGGACACAATTTATGTAGGTTAACTATTGTACATATTTTGATGTTTTGCTGACTACGCATCTGAGTATAATCTTAGTAATTAACCAACTTAAAGCACAAAATCTTTTTTTATAATAAGTTTATTATATGCCTCTACATGTTTCGAGCAATATATACTCATCATCAGTAGGTCAAAATTGTATTATACAGCATCTGGTATCATCACACCTGTAGGTGGCTGTCCCGTCCTCTCTCAACCTGTGCACGGGATGGCCATATACAGGTGTGATAATACCAGATGCTGTATAATAAAATTTTGACCTCCTGATGATGAGCACATAGTGCTCGAAACATGTAGAGGTATATAATAAACTTATTATAAAACAAGAATTTGTGCTTTAAGTTTGTTAATTACTAAGATTATTGTACAGACGTTGTTATTGCCTACTCGATTTTTACTAATTTTTTTTATTTTTCCTCAAAATTTTTGGTTCATTATTGGACCTGTGTTTTGTTTCCACGAAACACAGGTCCAATCTACTGTGTTTCCACGAAACACAGTAGATTTGTCTGTATTCTCATGTTTTGTGTCTGTAGCCACATTCCGTTTTATTTTGTTTATAGTAGGATATGTGGAGCGAATCTAAAATTATCATTTTCCGTCATACACAAGTGGTCAGTTTGAAGCGGTACCCGCTCACTGAAATTAAAGATAGGCAATTCGGGTATGACGTAACATTGAGGCACGTTTGCGTAACCATTGTTACCGTGGAAAAGCAGTAGTAGTACATATTCTGAGTGTGTATCTGTAGCTTTAGTTATCCAACATGCAAAGCTCAGGCACCTTGTTATATTGCCATCTGTAGCCTGTCTCGCTGTACCATATTTTTCCACATAATCTCATTAACAGTACGGTTTTCGGGAAAAAGGTATTGAAGGCAAAATGTGTGTTTTTATTTTTTTTTTGTAACGTTGTCTGGAACATTTCTCATTCTGAGAAGAATTTAACTAGATGTTATCATAAATGTACATAAGTATTCACGTAAAAACCCCCGCTTTTCTTGTGAAATTTCATTCAAACTTGAATGTTCCAAACATATTTTTTTAAAAAAATCCTCAAACTTAGAATTTCATGAAAATATGTGCAGTGGGAGCCGAGTTGTTCCATTCAAACGAACGGACAGACGGATAGACGGGCAGATATGACGAAGTCAATAGTAGCTTTTCGAAATTTTGAAGACACGTCTAAAAAGCCCTTACATAATTCACGCCGATAATCTCTAACATACAGCGCACTTTATAACGCGGGAATGGAAGCAGACGATATTTTTGCCAAAATAGTGACAGACGGTGCGGCCCAGTTTCCTGTGTTCATTATAATAATGTTCTGTGTAAACATCAGGCTTATTTCATTTATGAAGCTCAGATCAAAGTTATTAATTATTAATAACCTAATGCTAAACTTAGTACAAACATTTGTACATAGCAAAAAAAAATCGAAGTTTTTACGTGTCAATATTTAATTAAATGAAAAACGAAGTACAGTAGAACTCCATTTATCCGGATTAATTGGGACGGCTAGGCGTCCGTATATGCAGAAAATCCGAAACATTTTATTTTTCCTTGAAAATGTGCTAATTTGGCAGTTTGAAGTTCGGCTGTTATTATTTAGCCTATGAACCTCCGTCTAAAGCTTTTGACTACGCATAATTTGAAGTTCTAGAAGCCATAACACTGTACTGAACTTGATCCGATAACCGGTAATTTCAAGGCAAATTAGTCTTGTAAAATTCTAGACAAATTTACCGCAGGGTCAAGCCGATCTGAATGCTTGGCGATCCAGTAACCAGAGACCAGATAAGTGGAATTATACCATCATTCTAATTTTAGGTGATGGGAATGCCGTTGCGGCTCTGTCAGTAGTGTATATCTGAGACGTAATGGAGTTGTCTATATTGAGGAGTGTCTTGTAATTCTGGAAAATGTTTGCTTCCTTTCAGCTCAGAATGCTTCTTCCTCCAGGCTGCTCTCTAAAGAAGTAAAAATGCAAATACACAAAATTACTGATTTTTTGTAGGTGTGAATCTTAGTCTCTGATATTAACGGAAGAAGATAGACCGAGGCTGTCTGAGAATAGGGGTTCAGGAAAATATTTTTAATTAAGAAGTAGGAGTTAACGAGAGACCTATTCTTCTCCCAAACACGAAGGCGTGTTCAAAATTTCTCGAACTCACCTCTAGGCCTGAGAACAGCAAGTAATAGAGTCTTTCACACTAGGTGTCGTAGTATCGCTGACTTCTGAGGCAATCTAATCAGTTTTACAGCCATAACCCTCCGAGATGCTTCCCAGTCAATGCTTACTCTTCTACGTGTTAACTGTGAACCGCAGTTCTCCAATGGAAGACTTGAAAGAACAAGAAGTTTGTGGTAAATTTTATCCATATGCGGTGAAACTTCTTCGCAAATTTATGAGGTGTTTAAACGAGCTTTCGGTGGCTATGCCATGTGGAGAACACAGATTGTTGAGTGATTTCCTGTGAACAGACATTGGGGTACTTCTGTTGAAGACTGTGAGGGTGCGGATCTTCCCTTCACTGGCCGCAAAGATGGAAACGTAGAGCAAGTTCACAAAATCCTCCACAAAGACTGACGAAGTACCCTGTCGAAGATCTCTGACGTCTCGCAAGTTAAATGTCGGCGAATTCTAATACGAGACTTGAAAGATCTGCGGATCCCCGCGAAACTTATGACTCGGTTGCTCAACGTCGAATAGCAGCAACAATGTGTTTGTGTGTGAGGAACTGTCCTGTTAGGTCAGAAACGACCGAAGCTTCGTCTCGAGCATCATGACAAAAGAAGAAACATGGGATTACTGTAACAATTCACAAACCAAAAGCAATTCTCTCACTTGAAACCAGGTCCTGTCCGATTCCGGAGAATGACACGCAATTTAAGTCGACCTTGAGAACATGTTAATGATTTATTTTAATATGAAGGAATTATTTATCAGGTATTTGTTTCTGCAGTCCGAAAGGTAACCAGCTTTTCTACTGAAAGATTTGCATGTCTGAAGCAGCAATACCACCAGAAACGTCCGACACAAGTGCTCCACCAGGACTGGTCTATTCACCATGATAATGTTCTGGCGCACACTGCGTGGTCGGTGCAGCAGTTTTTGGCCACTAAATTATGATTGTGGTTCCCCACTCTCCTTACTGGCTTGATATGGCCCCTTGTAGTTTTTTCATGTTTCCGAGAATGAAATCACGGTCTCTAGGGTGTCGTTTCCAGAATGTCCCTAAAATTCATGAACAATTGCTGACGTAACGCGCAATTCCAAAAATTCAGTTTCAGCGGTGGTTAGACAAGTGGCAGAAAAGAAAGACCCGTTGCATTAGCTAGGGATTGGACTACTTTGAATGGAGCCACAACAAACTATTACAAAGATAAGAGTATGTTTCGTTACGGAGCCAGTACGTGAACTTACGGATACACTCTCCTATTGTTACCATCGTCAAACAGAAGAATGGCGAGATGGGAGGAGCATGTAGCAGATGTGGGGGAGAAGAAAATTGCCTTTACTGTTTTGGAAGGAAAATATCAAGGAATGGTGCCACTCGGACGACCAAGGCTTAGGTACGAGGATAATATTAAAATGAAATTTAAGAAATATTACGGTGGGTTTGTGCTGGATTTTTCTGGCTCAGTCGTGGGCTGTTGTGAACAAGGTAAAACATAGGGTGGAAATTCTGATGAATATCAGAGAGGCGTGGCGTCTTCTCGGCGATGGAGGGTAGATGCTGATATAATATTGAGTAAGCTCAGCACTGGTGAGTCAGGAAAATGAACTATGTTATTTCGGCCATCCTTAATATGCGAGTAGAAGTTATTTACGGTCCTACCAAGATGGTGGTGTTCTGTGATTGACGCAGGACTAATTTTCCAACACTTCGAATATATAGGATAATCGCTTGTTACTTTGGTTCAGTCTGATCCTCTTTACCGACCCGCCACAGTGTCATAATTATCTTATTGTAAAAATATTATTTCTTTTGCTTATCTTGATACCTACTTAGCTGGCAATTTACTTAAGCGTCATAAGTGTCTTCTTTATATTCTGGAAGTGTCCGGAACGAATTTCGACTGGAATTGTGACTTTTAAGTAGGTCATGGTTCCTCTCAGTCTTGAAGTCAAATTTATTTAGGACAAAGTGATTACTTCCATATATTTTTTCCAAATCACCAATGCACAACTTTACTGAACGACATGCAGTCCCAGATACTGACGTCATAACAAAATGTGTATTGATATGTGTTATATAGAGACCATGCCTTCTAACTCAAGTTCCTGTACCAGAGAAATGTGTTTCGTTACAAACAAAATGCAATGTACGTGAAATGAAGACATGTCTCTATGTTTGTCCATGCAGCAGTTCCATTTACCTTTCAAGTGTTGTGGTTATTTTATTTACCACCATGCTTAATCCTCAAAAATTAAAAATTTTTACCACAGAGTTTATTTATGTATCTTAACGTGAATCTGAGAACAAACTGAGATCATTTTACTATGCGAAATTAACTAAAGGATTTTACAAAAGAAATGAGATGTACTCGAGAAAGGAGGCTCTAACAGTAGTAAGGGTGTAAGGGTCAAGTTACAAGTCTCCAGGGATACTGATCCCTGACGCTGTGTAAGAAGATCCCTACGTTTTGAAGCATCACAATGCCTTCATCTTCAGAGTCGCAGTCCAAGATAATATTCTCCTTTGAATTACTGTACCTTTTCTTCCCTTTTCTTACAACGGGTAGAGGTAATGATTTTAAATCTTTTAACATCTCTCACATCTACTCTGGCCTCATCTACAATCCCCAATACCGTGTAGAGGATTTTGGTCCGTTAAAAAACTGTGCGTTTTCCTAATTTCGGAATGAGTTTTCTGTACGATGTCCAGACTGTGGAGTGAAATTTGTCGTCACCCAAAAATCTTACGTCATATGCACATTTTAAAGCATGTTATTCAATGACGCTCTCAACTGGTAAGATAATACAGCGTCGGTGATAGGTGAATGTGGAGCACTGGTAGAATTATGATAACAGATTAATTCCTAATAACTCGGTGAAAATCTTGTCTCAGTGGCACTGTGTCCATCATAAATTTCACACAGGCCGGCATGGGTTTGAATCCGGTGCTGGGTAACATGAATCCGGCGGCTAACCCTGTGAACCACGGTAAAGCTCTGTGTTTAAGACAAGTATGTATTTTTGTTGATTTCGTTTTCTCTTCACATTTAAAGTCCATGTAGTGAGGAAGTGTGGTACAACGACATTCTTTAGGCAATATTTACAAACATACTGACGCGTACCGTCTCAGTCGGGAGTCCTGCTAAACAAACTGTACACTCAGTCGAACAAAAATCCATCGGCGTGATATTTCGTACGTCCCGCTCAGGAAGTGACGTGCGGTACAGTTGCCATCATAATTCGAGTCTTTTTCTTTCCCCATATTTCCACATTCGTGGCGTTTCTCCGTCTTCCATTCATTACAATAAATCACACCGCACATATATGTTAACAGAAGACAACAATACATTTCCTTAACTTGAAATTAAAACATTAATTAAAATTCATTAACTTTCCCAGGCGCGAGGCTAGCTAGCTAGCTTTTCTACTAAGGATGGATGAGTCGACCGGACCGTTCGTTCTTATTGTCAGCAGGCGTAGTCCAGGCAGTTCAACGCGTGCTAGCATTAGCCTTCGGAAACAAACCAAGTTGGTTCGAGTCCCACTATCGGCATATTTCTTTATGTAGCCCAGGCAGTTGTACGAGTGTTAACACCAGCCTTCTGAAACAAACTATGTTGGTCAGGCATGGTGAATCTTCTGAAGAGAAAAGAGCAGTAGACCTGGAAGAACTGGATAATAGCTTAAGGCGTAGCCTTTTCCAACTCAATAGCCAAGTCGCCCATTTGCCGTGACTCGAAGAAGAATGGTGTGTCTTGGCATGGATTTCTCATACAATTAACACTGTTCCTACGGGGGTGCCTTTTTAACTTGTAGATGGAACTTAATTCTAATTCAAGTTTCGTGTAACAAAACACAATAAAAAATTTAAAGTTCAGGTTAACTGTTGTGTTCCAACGAGAAGGGACCCGTGTACTTGTATATATTTAATGTCTCTTGTTTCTTTTATTCATGAACCTGATAGTTCCAGAAACCAGATGATTCCAAAGAGAAGGAACGGAAGAATGGTGAAGCTGTTGCTTTACCGGTGGAAATGTCGGTAGTGAGCAATAGGATGAAGTATATTTGCCAGTTGTATTACGTAAGGGGATAGATTCAAGACGAAATTTTAAATGCTAAATGAGATTACAGTAACATTGACAGTTCTGCCACTTAATCCCATTGCAAAGTTAGCGTATTCTTTCACTTTTACACATAATTTTGATCGGGATTGAAGTATTTGACGAAGTATACGCTATCTGGATGTTTCGACTTTTGTGTTGAATTTGGTATCTGAGTTTAAAATTTTAGAAATTTTCTCTTGTTATTCTTCTTGAATCTAAAGAGAGATTTTTTAAAGCACTGCCCGCGCGGACGAATTGAGGAACTGACTGAAATAAGGACCTAAATTTTTAAAATTTCTGAAAAACCTGTTTATCATGTGGAGAATGTACGAACCTCAAGTAAACATTTAGTTGGAGATTCATTTTATTTGTTGAGCCGTCAATTTTAGTCTCCCGACTGTACCTGTGTCTTACTTTTTTCGTCTCCAAAACAGTCGTGCAGTATAAAATTGTATAAAAACCACTAGATAGAAATGTTAGAAGTTGGACATCTTTTACGAAAGCTTCTATTCGGATCCTGTAAAGAAAACATCGGACTTGTCTACTTACATTATGCGTGATACTTTTAGTGCAAGAAATTCTCCTCGGGAAATAACAGTTCATGTTCTCAGAGAACGTTCCGTCTGGGAATCCAGAGACTTTAAAGAGGTGTTTCCGAGAAAAGTCCAGTTCTTGAAAAAGACACCGAAAAAAGTCTCATTTCAATAAGATTATTTGTGACATAATTTCTCCAAGATATATATATATATATCTGCCAGGCTGTGGCCCAGTCAGTTGAGGCACTGCACTACAAGCCGGAAGGTCGTGGTTCCGATTCCCGATGATGTCACTGGAAGTTTTAAATGACAATCCTTCCGGGTGCACTATGACTTTGGGGTCGAATGTTTCCTGGGGGGTAAAGCGACCAGTGCTTAGGGGTTACAAACTTACCACTTTCTTGTGCCGATTGTCTTGAAATCCAAGAGCATCAACCTCCTGGAACTCTCAGAGCTTCTTCAGGAATTGCGTTACTTTTGTTATATATATATATATATATATATATAACATAGTGTAGTGATCTGTAATATATATATATATATATATATACATATATATATATATATACATATATATATATATATACATATATCGTGGGGAAAAAATAATATTCTAAAAACATTCGCCGTTCTGCTGGCCTTTCGCAGAGTCGGAAGAGTGCCTATACGTCATGTACGTCCGTCGTCTGTCCGTCCGTCGTCTGTCCGTTCGTCCGTCCGTCCGCATGTAACAGTGCGGATCCCACTGCAAGAAATTTTGTGAAATTTGATATTGAAGTCTTTTAAGAATCTAGATTCTTCTAGATTCTAGATTCTATATCTAGATTCGGTTAAAATCCGTCCAAAATATTGGGTTCATTACCTAAAGACCTAAGTACATTTGATTTTGGCCGGCTTTCTTAAATCGACATAAAAGCTTTCTGTTCGAGTGAAATGGTATCGGAATTAGTCTGCCCGTACGTCTGTTGGTTTGCATCACTGCATCTCTCATTATGCAGATATTTGTGAAATTTGATTTTGCTGACTTTCATGAAAAATCTGTCAAGGAATTCCAAATTTGTTTAAAACTGGGACAGAATGTAGATACCTGTACATAAAGGCTTAAGTAGATTTTGTTGTAGCCGGGGACATTATATCGCCATAATTGTGCTCCCTTCCAGTGAAATGGTTAAAGGCCTTTAGAATAGCCGACGATGTATAAAAATTATGTGAACTCGCCAGTATTAGTATATTGCCTATCTTGGGACTCATTTACTTGGTACGTCAGATCAAGATGTTGTATTGAATAAATTATTTTTAATTATTTACATAAAAATTATACTAACTAAATACTTATTTTCCCTAAGATCCCAGTGCCCGTGTGCTCTAAGGTATTGGTCTGCAGCCGCTCGCTTCTTAGGCTTGCTTGTTCGAATCCCACCGGGGAATAGATGTCTGTTTCGTGAGTGTTGTGTGTTGTCAGGTATAGGTTTCTGCGAAGGGCCGATCATTCGTCCAGAGGAATACTACCGAGTTTGGTGTATCTAACTGATCACGAAGTCTCGATAATGAGAAAGCTTAGACCCACTAGATTTGTCGAGCTGTAAAAAAAAATATTTTTCCTAATTTCGCAGCGAGTAAAAGGACTGCTTCTTAATGAATGTCTGTGATTCTACTCCATGTAGAATCAGAAGCTTATATCAAACACAGCAACGTTAAGCACGGCTCTGCGACCCATTTCACTTTCTTTAAACTGAGAAATATTTATTCTGTTTTCTGTCTTACTGCAGGTCCATCGTCTTTTCAAAACGGGTTCTCCCCAGACTGCGATCTTGTGCTTCCTCTTTCTGTTGAGTTAAGGGCATCCAGTAGTTGCTTACGTCTTCTTCCTCGCCTTGCTCACCTCGATCTTTCCCTCTACAGTTCTTTCAATAACGTGTATTATAAGGCAGTTCATACGTAAAATGTAACCAATCCAGTTAGCCTTTCTCTTATTTTGGTTTTCAGTATATTCCTCTCCTCCTTGACTAGTTGTAACACTTCATTTCTCACATGGTTGGTCCAACTGGTGCACGGTGCGAATGGTGCCGTGCGAGTCGCACGACACCATCCGCACCGCAAACACGACCTACGCAGCGGCTCTCAAGACCACCACCCATCCAAAAACTCGGCAGAGAAAACCGAATGCTGCAACTCAACATCTAATGCTCCTGATGATGGGCTATGTACCCGAAATAAGTCGAGCTAAGAATACATCAATAAAATTACCTAGTTGCATCAAGTTGGCATTTCACTTTATTTCATGAGGAAGATGCACGGTCAAACAACCCTCAAGACCAGTAAAGTGTCTACGCCTGACAGATAATCATTATCCTCACAACCTTATTTTATTTATTTCTAGACGGATATTAATGGAAAGCTGTTGTGTTATTTTCTTCAGTTGTTTAATGAAAGACATGAGCCGGGATAGTGTAGCAACTGAGTAAGGTACAGGCTGTATGATCCTGTGTGCGATTCCGGGCAGGGTTAAAAGTTTTTCTGTTTTCAGAAACGTCAACACCTCTTCTGGAGCCCACACAGTCTCATATTAAATGGGTTCTGGTGTGCTCTTTCCACAGGTGTGAGGAGGCCGGGGCCTGGAAACAACCCGCCTCCATTTAAAGCTGAAATGAAGGAAGATTGGATCTATACTTTCACTTTCCATAGGCATTAATTACTTTAACATGGACATAGACGGGGCAGATGAATATGAAGTCATTTTTGAGGATGTAAGAAAAGGGTTTCAGATTTGTTAGCCCAGCATTTTTACGTGAATACTTAAAAAAAATGATGAGAAATGTCAGAATGTTTGGCCACTGGGCCTGTAATATATTTCTGGATCTTTCTACTTCAAAGTATTGACTCGAATATTTTAATTTGTTTTTGACAAATAGACTGTGAGGCACGTGCCTCCCACTGTCACCACTTGTCATATAAATATCTACGTACATTAGGGAAAAATTCCTAGAAGTCTCTCAACCTTTGGCAGTTCGAACAGCCAAGCATAAAGAAGCGATTATAACTTATTCAATTTGCCACGTTTAAGAAATAGTTCTACCAGAATGAAATATTCAATTATCGAGGCGTCAATTCTTCTCATTCTCATTGATAATTATTTTTGCTTCTTTATCCCTCTTATTGACGAAATTATCTACGATCGCCATGACACAAACTTCTTCTTTAGTAGCTAGCAATAGTGCTGCTGGTCACTGAGTTTCATTGCCACTTTCTTAGGAAAAACCTGCTAATCCCCATTCAGAGCCACACGCATCAAGACAACATTTGTAATATTTGATTAAGATTAATTATAACATTATCCTCCGCCTATGGCGAGTTCATCTAACTGGTCTTTAAGTTTCGTGTGTGCAGCTAACATTCTTTAGCGTTTCTCATCATTTCTCATCTCTTCCAATAGTGCTACGTGCTCTGCATTCCTCTTTCTCTTTTACTTGAATACCCTAATAACATTTGGCAAAGAGAGCGAGATTTTAGGTTCTTAGAACGAGGTTGCTGGAGATTTCAGTCGTCTGGATTGTGACTTCTGTCTTTCGGCTAGTAGTTCTTACGTTTCGAAAGATCTTAGTGTCTTCTTCTTCAGAGTTAAGTTGTCTAAGCGGATAATATTCTTCTTATTCTTATAAGCTTACAAATTTCTCCAACATCCTCTAATTCCGTTCGTTTTAGGTTCAGATATAAACATAGTTTCTTTAAATAAACCCAATTTGTGTTTTTTCCTTAATGTCACAAAACGCGGGTTACGGTCTGTAATTTTGAGGTCTCTTTCAGGTACCACCTCAGGCTTAATGTGAAATTTGTGACACATATCTTAAACATTTGTACAATATTTTGTGGGTTTTTGTATTATGAACTTTATTTTACCAAAAATTAGTTCTACTATTGAAAATGAGTTAATAAGCACAAACATTTAACACAGCTTTGTTACTGGTAATTTTTACATGTTTTGGCGCTAAGGAGTCATCACCTTCGACCCTAAAGTGTCATCACAAATTATGGTCCTTTTGTATCGAAATATGTCGCTTAAAAATTACGAATATAAATTGTGTTAACAGTTCTTGTTACATTAATAAGAACACACAATAGCATATCTAACTTTAAAATTATCATTTCTAGCCTGATAATGGTCATTAAGTTAAAAAAAATATTGCTGTAAAAATTACCAAAAATTAATTTGTTTTGACGGTTTTTATTTATTAACTAAAACACAATAGGATGTCTTACTTTAAAACTGCAATTGAATAGTTACAAATGCATCATTTAAAATTGGAAAACAAAACTAGTAATATTCGAATGCTACGGTAACTATTAACAAGCAAGGAAAATGTGGTGTGGGAACTACAAAATCGTAACTTGGAAAGCCTGCCGACTCTGGGTGGCTCAAAGGTGAGGCCTGAAATGCCCCGAGGTGGGTAGAAGACTAATGTAGACCACGGTATCTGTGGTTCCCATCCGCTCCGTCCTTGACCACTTCCCTCTACCTGCAGCTCTTCAGACATAGTGGAATGGGATTTGAAAATCCTTTAGTTTGATTGTGTTTGTGGAAGTGCTTTCACATTGAGACCATTTCGATGCAGTTGTCTTTTTTAGAGGTAAAGCTGTCCATGTGCCTAAGTATCACTCCATGACGTTATGTAAGGGAGTGGAGATAGAACCTCTGAATTAAATGTTCCGACCGCCTTAACCTCTAGAAAAATTGTTCCAATTAATATTATGAGAAACACTAGATTTTCGATGGAATGAGTATTTGATGATATATCTTGTGCTAATTTAAATACATCTAACATTGTCTTGCTCGAGGAGCTGAAAGTTAGTCAATGGATCAAAAATTTTCTTGCTTTGGCTGGAAGTAAGAGTCAAAAAAATTCCATTTGTGTCCTAACTAAATAAATTTATATTAGTTTGCATCATCACAAACTAAAACTCTTAAGATTCTTAGCACAACTCTACCATATATATATATATATATGTGTGTGTGTGTGTGTGTGTGTGTGTCAAGTTCTCTTTCAATTTTAACCAGTAGACAAGGAGACAAATACACTAGTTTTCTGATTTTGTGTTAGGAGAAAAAATTTGCTGAAGTTGCTATTTCCTTTGAGAATTTAAATCTTCTTTCTGTTTAGCCCTTTAAAGATAAAAGCAAGGCCGAATTGTATTTAACGTTTGTTCGTACCGCAGACTAAACATTTTCCTCCATAGGTTATTAAACTAATAAAGTAATGACAAGTGGGAAAAAATCCGTTTTTTTTTTCTGAAAGCCGTACAGATCATAGAAATATGCAGTGTAAGCAGAATTCAGAATTTTTAATATAAGCCTTTTGACACATAAAATAACATGGCATATTATAGCGTTAAAGTAGTATTTCTAATTTTTCTAGAATGCGTTTACTAATTACGGTCGGGTTACGATCTCTTTTGACAGAATTTGGTAAGAGTTACCCTCAGGTTCTTTTTAAAGCTAAATTCCTGGAAAACACCTTGAAAAATGCCACTGCTGTTCCTCGATACCTTTCATACTGTAAGCTCATAATTTCTATTCCATCTCATTGAAAGCTTTGTAGTTGCGATAGTGTCAATGGTTTATCAGAGAATAAAAGATTGACGTACAAATTATAACATGTAAGAGCACAGTCTAATAACAGTGCCTTGGAGTTTCTCGTAAGGCTCAGCCTTCTTTAAACCTCGGCATTATTTCGGGCTAAATCATGGCTTTGCGTTTACTCGACTTTGCAAAAGGGGAAAAAGATGGCTGTAGTAAGCTTAGATTGATTTGGAGGTTACACAGATCCCAGAGTAAATTTAGGGGCATGGTGGGGAAAAAAAATTCATCTCCTTTTCTGGGTATCCATGACGACCCGTCTATAACTGGTAGTACGTTAACAGCTGGAAGAGATATGTAAGCCTGATTCTTAATTGGGAATGTCCTTCCTATCAAAACTTGCGTGTAACATTAGTATTGCGAACTCGGTGACGTACACTGACCAAAAAAATTCATATTTTTAATTTGTGAAGGGAAATATTTTCATGGTTAGTTGGTGTGTCCTGTCTCGGGTCCGTGTATTTATACACGTTAATAACGCAGTTTGCCCCGCATGCTATCTTTTTGTTTTTATTGGCTTCGCATCTGCTGCCGCCCATGCTCAGAAATAATGTAGCGGGAATGAACTGCAGAATGATATTGATTTTGGCTCTCGTAGAGCAGTTAGGGGAGAAAACCGTGCGGAATTTATTGCTGCCGATATTACTGGTGCACAGCTTCGTGGACCCACATTTTGCAGTTTGCGGCTACAGATACTATCTTTGGAAAGCCTTCTCGTTTCGTCCTGTTTACTCTCCTACATTTCTGGTACATAACCAAACGGCAGCGAAATTATGTCCAGTTAAATCACCACATAAAATAAAGAAAAGTGACTTATAAAATATTTATGAATTTAAATCTTTTAGGGAGAATATTTGACTCAGCTACTAAAGGAAACAACTGGTTTTAGTCATTTGTTTCTTAAATCCCTCTTATTGTCGATGTATTCTGAATATGCAGATTGCAGACCACGTAACCTAAAGGATACGCTCACTGAATAATTAAGAACAAAAGGCGAATAGGAGGCGGTTCGAAGTTTGAAGTTACAACTGCAGTGCTTATGAAAATTCATGTCAATTTGCTTGTTTACCCTGTAGATTGAAACACATCGCTCCTTCGATACTTCAGTAACAATTTATTAGTCGGCTCCCTGTAACATCCCAGAAGAATTTCATGTCCAAGATGCGGTTGTCTAGCTTTTGCGCATACTAAAAGTTCATAATTTTGTAATTAAATTATTACGTTTACACCACATAGCACAAAAGCCTGAAAATCTTGCGGCACTATTTAAGCCTTGAAAAATTCGTATCTTATCCACGTGAATGCAATGAAGACGGATCAAGCAATGTGGCCAGCTTCAAGCCCCGGCCGTTTTGCTCCAAAGGAGGCTTCAGAGCCGGTCTGGAATCTTTAGAAGAGAGAAATATCGTTTTCCTCTGCCGAGAATCGAACCGCGATCCGTCGGTTGTGTAGCCCACCGGAACTTATTCACCATACAGACTATTAAATCATTAAATAGAAGAAGCAAAGGTTTACATAAAAGTTTAAAGATGATAAGAAAGAAGATATTTGAAGAACAAGAAGTGAACGGCAAATATCGAAATCGGTCTTGCTATATTAGGTTATGGTCACTGCAGAAAGATTCAGCTGGCTGAGGGAAACTTGGAGGAAGGGTTCCATTAATGCCACTGGTGAAGCGGACTGGATAAACAAATTAGATGTAATTTAATACCGGGGCAAACGTACAAAACGTTTGCATGAATGCGAAACATATTATCTTGTTATTAGTGAGAAAAATGGATGAGTAGACTGAGGTTAATTATTAACAGGGTGCTGAGGACAATATTTGAAACTACGAGATTGGACACACCAAGGTAAGGAGAATGTACATACACTGTAACAATGAAACGCGTTCGTGCAACAACTATTGCAGTGGGAAAGCAATACTTTTACATATTCTGAGTGTGGGTTTGTAGCCTTATTTATCCAGCATGCAAAACTGATGTGCATGTTGTATTGTCATCCGTGGCCTGTCTGACTGTACAATACCTTTCCACACTATCTCTCAAAAGGCGCGATTTCGGAAAGAAGCTATTGCACGTAAACTGTATTTTTAGATTTTCTCTACAATGTTTGTCTGAAACATTTCTCATTGTAAGAAGAATTCAGTGAGATATCATAAATCTACAAAGATCTTAATGTAGAGTACTTGTTATTCTTGCCAGATTTTAATGAAAGTTGAATTTTCTTGTCAGATTTTCTAGAAATCTTCAAATGCCAAATATAAGGAAAATCCTTCCTGTACTATGCGGATCGACGGACCAAGAGACATTCATAACAACGATAAGAGACACTTTTTGCAATTTTTCGTAAGCCCCTGAAATTGCGACATTATCTGCTTTAAAATTTCCATTTGTTACAAAATACCCTTAGGGTGATAAAACCGGAGAGAATGGTGTGTTCGGACTTTAACAGACATGGGAGAGGAAAAAAAAAACATTCAAAATGCGACTGTAAAATTGATTGTAAAAGAAGTTCGGAGCCTAGATATTAGTTTAGCTTGGCCTTGTCTGTTCGCTGCTACTTAGTAAGCACACAGTCACACTGTTCGTAACGAAATATCGTGCCGTCCTACCAATGACGTGTCACTGAATATGGGGCAGAAATTAATTATGGTTAAGGACAGGAATTTATCGTGTTGTGCACTTCTTAAGCACACTTCCTGCCATGCGAGGATCAGGTCCTCGCATTTAGCCAGTTTACCTAAATTTTGTCTAAGTAGCAAAGGAATTCTAAGGTGTGAAGTTGCAAGCTTTATGGGCTATGACACCGTGTTGATTGGTAAATATTTGCTGACTTTTTGGAGGAGTTTTGTACTTTAATTTTTATGTAATTTTTATGTTTGTACCGAGCATCAATGACGATTAAAACACTTAATTATCCAACAGATGCACAAATATATAATTCGTAGATAAAATTAGAATTATTATAAAATATTTAAAATTGCTCCAACATGTTTCGGATCACAAGGGATCAATCATCAGGGAGCTTTACACATCTAATTATCTAATTACTGCAAACATGCTGCAATAATACCGACTACGTCCATATCAACGGACGAGATAGAACCATTACTGTAATTTTAGCCAGGCACTGTACAGAGCTCCCTGATGATGGATCCCTTGTGATTCGAAACATGTTGGAGCAATTTTCAATATTTTAAATATTTTATAATAATTCTAATTGTATCTATTGGGTAATAAAATGTTTTAATTTTCATGGTTCAAGAACTCATAACTTAAGATGGAGGGAACACATAAGTGCGAAAATTCTGTAACTTTTGAATAGTCGGCACGGCGTCACATCCCAGATGACAAAACTTCATTAACACCACTGTGAGAACCCTATGTCCGAATTGACGAGATTTTAGGCGTTATACGCCATCTACCGGACGGACGATACAATTACGCAGGCCTATTCATTGAAACATGCAAGACCAGGACAGCTGTCAGCATATATTAGAGCAGACATGTGAAAAGTAAATTCAGGGCCGGATTGGTTTAATGAGAGAAATATCCGGGACCGACTGAAAGAAACGGTCATTAAAATCTCGGACATACTGGGCACCAGCAGAGAACGTAGTGAAACGTTTTTTCGCCAGAGTAACTGTGTGAAATAACATGGGCCTATGGAGACGTGACGGCTGGCTCCATAGAAAGAGAATGCTCCCATTTGTGATAACTGCGATTTCTTAATCATGGTTTGTAATTTGTGTGTAGTCATGGTTTATTTAACGATGCTTTATTAAATTATAACACGTGAAGTCGAATGTTAGGGTGATCATTGAATACTGAGTTGAAAAATGTGGGAAGGAAATTGTCATGAGCCGGTTTAAGGCAATGTTCCAGTATCTTATTGGAAAGACTCGAACAGGTCACGAATGATATAACTCAAGACGAATGAAAACTTTATCATTTTATTTGTAACCGTGTGCTCTTTGCCACGGGGAGAAAAGCGTAATGGGCACGAAGTTGAATACTCACTTTCGCCCACTGATGAGTTAAAATATGTGTGCAACTGTACCTTCATTGAAAGGCCTAACTTCGGCGGGTACAATGGGAAGGAAAAATGCCCCTCTCCCCCTCAACATTTTTCTACCTACGAAATTTTTTGGCTGCTGATTTGAGAGCGGTAAATAGAAAATTATAAATATTTAAAATGATTTTTTGGGTAGTGTGAAAAATGAAAAACCAGAAAATAAAGGATTATAATTTTTAATTTTTGATGTCTTCTACATGTTTCGAACCCGAGGATTCATCTTCAGGGAGACGGTTGTATATACAGGTATAGTATATTATCTTATGTTTATTGGACCGTGCATCATCTTGATAGTTGAATAAAGAGAGACCAACTTGATGTCACTAGCTTCATTATTTCATTATTTAATGCTCAACATGCTTCGGATGTTAATACATCTTGCTTGCGACTTATTTGTTGAGTTATTTCATGGGGTTGAAGCAGTGTTTCAGCCTGCATCCGGATACCAAACCACCCCAGCCAAAACCACAACGTAACACCAACACACATCGAACCAGAGCAATACAACCCATGAAATAACTCAACAAATAAGTCACAAGCTCCTCAGGATGGATGTATTAACATCCGAAACATGTTGGTCGTTAAATAATGAAATAATAAAGCAAGTGACATCAAGTTGGTCTCTCTTTATTCAACTATAGTATAGTATGTTTTACATGCTGAGCCTTTTTATTATAATTTCAGCATGTAAAACACACTGTACCATACCTGTATACAAAACCGTCTTCCTGAAAATGAACCCTTGGGTTCGAATAATGTAGAAGACGTCAAAAAATTAAAAATAGAATATTAATTTAGAAAAGGTGCACTTTGTTTATATCGTATAACGAATTGAGACATCTGAGTTCCTAATATCCAAGGTAGATTTTGCCACCCCATCCCCCCCCCCAAAAAAAAACGTTTTTAGTCAAGTTACGCCTAT
>Ga0136643_10004171_pt1 | contig 19810 bp, 9 predicted proteins | sample TergutLab28metaG_FD_96883 | JGI IMG/M metagenome (GOLD analysis project Ga0136643, IMG submission 96883) | Labiotermes labralis P1 segment gut microbial communities from Petit-Saut dam, French Guiana - Lab288 P1 (version 3) (version 3) | ecosystem: Host-associated > Arthropoda: Insects >...
CTCCCGATGTAAATTTAGTAGTACAGCTTCAAGTTCTTGTATATGTGTTAAAAACGACTGCCACCGGGTGAAAACCCAATTGCAGTTAAATAAATATTATTATTATTATTATATATGTCAAAGGAATTTAGCATGTGGTACCTTCATAAGCTTATCCCAGCCTGACTGTCTTTTAAGTTTGTTCCAGTACTAATTTATTGTATTAATCCTTCGCAAAACATAGTATCTAGGTACCTTTCCATTAACGTCACATAATTCGGTACTGCGGCCACAGAGTGTATTTAGTGCTTACATTTGATTGTCAGAACAGATGGCGAATAATTACTTAATTACGTGAATATCATCAACCAAACGATGTGTTCCTAGAGTTGTGTGTTTTCTTGGAGGGGTTGGAAGGGACTGGTAAAAGTTATTATTGTGTGGTCTTTACATGCCTCCTGTCATCATAACGGTTGGTCTAAGCCTTCAGTATAATGTCGCATTGTGAGCTTGTGAAATTCCTTATCTCATTCTTTTGTAATGGGACCTAGTTCCACTGACGTTACAGGATTACGAGGGTTCATAAAGCTGTGTGAAATGTACGTAACGGTCACCATCTCTACCTCCATGACGCATAGAGCTCACGACATTAGGCATGACCGTAGTATTTGAATACGTTCTGATGCCAGTATTTCGCACTTTACTAAGAAATGAGTTCGTTGAAGCTATATGTCTCATTGTATGGTCGAAAGCTGTGCTTGTTGACTAACGTCAGACCCTGTCATTATGCTCTACGTAATGTGTTTTGTTAAGGTAATATGGTTTAAAATTTAATGTTTTTGCATCGTGCATTGTAATATACGTATACGTTATAAACCAACAAATGCGCCTTTTCTGAATTAATATTTTAATTTATGATTTCTTCTACATGTTTCGAACCCTAGGGTTCATCTTCAGAAAGATGGTTGTATATACAAGTATGGTACTGTATATACAACCGTCTTCCACCTGTTTGAAAGGTGATTGTAACTGGGTTTTGTAACCTTATCTCATCCAGCAAGTTAGCTACTGCGATTAGTCTTCGTATTTATATTGGGAGGATACCCAGTTCGATTCTCCGCCTTGTCACCTGCTGTCTTGTCCTGGCTGGCAGTTTTTTTGTTTTATCTCGATTACGACAAGTAGGCCTACGTGCCAAAATAATACTTCGGTTGTGTCACAGTCGTTTCCTTCCAAATCCTGTCTAATTCACCATTTACTCCTTGTCCCATCACTCAACATTATGTAGTCTGTGATATTTATAGCGTTCTAAAGTGAGTCATACATAAATAAATACGCCACTGTTTCGTCATTTGAGGACTGTTAAGACATGACGTAAGCATTCACTGCCTCAACTGTAAATAATACAGCAGTGGGATGTAGGCTGTACCGGTTTTCGTGACCCTGCCATTATGAATTAGTTATTGCAATCCGGTTCACACTTTTGGTGCCCATCTTCCTTTCCTCCTCCTCTTCATCTTTATCTCTCTATGCCATCGGTATTATATGCATAATATTGTCGTAATTAAGAAGTTGTTTTATTATTTCAATACATGAGAATTAAAATTTTCGGAGTTATGAGAACTTGGATGTTCGAATTCTAGCTTATGACATCGTGTAATTTGGTAGGTGGTTATCAGCGTATCGGAGGAATCTGATGACTTCGTGTTCAGGTTGTAAGTGGCTTTATCATTTCAGTAAGGCTTTGTTTAACAAATATTATGTCGCAGAATTTATTTTTCGGTTGTTAAGTAGGCCTCCATGCCTAATTGTGTGTGTGTGTGTGTGAATCTATGTGTCAGTAAGCTTCGGATACACTGTCACGAATAATTAAACGTCGAATAACTCTCCGAAAAATAGGAATCCTTGTTAATCGTTTGACATAATGTTCCAAGTTTTCCCCGTCTCCTCGAGTATGCTGTTTAAACTCAATCGGCCTAATAGACCATGTACTGGTCTCTAAAATGTACAGGCGAATTGTCTCTGTGTGTTTGCCTGGTACCAATTTAAACGGCCATGCTAAGGCAGAGAAACTCAGGCCATCAGAAGGCACACTTGGCATTTTAAACCTGTCTGTTAGAGGTTAAGTACTACAGTGCTGAATATGATCAACATCGAGGCTAATTCTTTGTTTTTTTAACATCGTCACCAGATTTAAAACGGAGTGACTTCTTCCTCTTCCTTTATGGATGTCTTTTAAGGATAAAATGTTTGGTGCCAACCTTGCACAGGTGATGATTCCAAAGAGACAATACAGCAACAGGTGTCTCTAGCCTACACAGAGTCTTTGCGGGGTGTGTAACCACGGGGAGAATTACGCATAAGTAAATTTTATACTGGGGACTCCATTTCTTATGTGTACGTTTGTTTTTAATTATAATGATTAGGCTTGTAAAAATTTATTTTATTTCATTATTAATTTAATTGGTTGTAGCGTCTGTGTTACAACCAGGCTTATTTCTTTGGTGCACAATAATAATAATAATTTTGATCACTGCTGAGTGAGGTAAGTAATGTGCATTTGAAGGTGTGTTGATGAGCGATACAGTTCGTTAAATCGGAGTTTGTATTCTACAGTCAAAGATTTCCGTAACTCGCGACTGGGTAATGCAACTTACTCATGGCTGGCTCGGATAGTTGTATGTATCACAGGAATTTCAGTTACATGTTGCGCAGAATGTTTGCCGTGGCGCCGTTTTGCTGGTGTGTCGTGCAGATGTGCAATAGACGTGCCTAATGGTGACCCGATCTTCTGCGGATTCATATGCCATCTCCATTTTCAGTACCGCTGCAATTTATTCCGAACTCTTGGTTTTGTTTAGTGATAACTGAATTTTAAGGGGAGAGGCTCGTTTTCATTTGCCAATGCTTCAATTCAGCAGTATTATTTTTTGTGTGTATTTCGGTTCTATTCTAGCGCCATCGTGTGATATATTTCAACACTGAAGTAAATAGGAGTTTGCTTGATCAGCTCTTATTTCCGCTCTTTGAGCAGTGGCGAAGAAGCGGTGGAGGCTAATATAAGTTACCACGTATCTGCAACACTGTTTTTCATTAATTAAATAGGGTGATTTTTTAGTGAGTTCAGAGCGAACTTAGCAGCAATGCTAAGTTTGGAAAACGGTCTTTACAGGCTATTCTCACCTTGGCTGAGATTTCGATTCCAGTACATATGTAACCGATGTGGCCCATTGTGGGCAAGGATCGCAGAATCCACAGTGAATGTGTGGATACTGTTGGCATCCACCCACCAGATAATATAACTTTCGTGAAGTTGAGAGCGTGTCATTGGAGATTAATGATAGTTGAAATATTCAGATGTAGTGCAGTGAGGCGTGACGGAGGATTTTAATACAGTTACTTCATTTCTAGAAAGCGTTCTGTTTGTTTTCTTGTTATGGAATTCAAACGTAATAAGAAATTATAGTTTATGTGTTAAATTGCGTGATACAAACCGTTAGGAATTCATTCCTTGTGTTAGCGCTGACCATTACTTTGAGGAACTCTGCTTGAAGGAACATCAACTTCTGGTCAAAATGTGTAACCAATTCGTAGCACCTGGTCGGTAATGCATAAAATGCACTGTAGTATTTTAAGGATCTGCAAGCTTGAACATCAGAAATAACAATTTCTGGTGGGTTCTGTCTTAACACACCTATACTTCACAATATTATCAGTCGACAGACGGAAGGACAGAATGACGACCCTGGCCAGGGACAGCCGTCTGTGCAGGAGGCCGTTGACTCTCTTGCAGATTACGTAAAGAATAGTTTCTTCACATCAGTCAACAAGTTTGGGAAATTCCGGCCTCTTACCATGCCGCACTGTAAACAGAGATCTCCTGTGATGCTCCGTGTATTATGATCTGGATTATGGAGGAAAGAATAATCTGACGTAGGGATTATTTCAGGGGTAAATTTACAAGGTTTTGATGAAGAAGGAATACTTACTGGTCAAGTTAATATCAGATAATTGAAAAAGTGAATTTTATTTCAGTAAAACCCATCGTAAGGCAATGTTACATGTGCTGTGTGGTTTCAAAACAAATACATGTGTTTGTGTTACCTGATGAATTATTAATGCAATTATTTGATTATGGGGCGCTGACCTTGCAAACAAAATACTTCTGCGCACGATGATTCAAATTCCCAATGTTGTTAACGGATTGAAGCCTTTTTTTTTGTGACTGTGTGTAGTCATTATATTTTCACTAATCAGACACCCTTAATTTTCGCATTTTCCTCTTCTTCAATGGGACAACCTCACTTTGCAGTTGGGTTTGTTATTCTTTAATTTCGGGGTTTCTGTTTTAAAAGCGACAGCCCATTGGACCGTGACCTGAAAGTCCCGTCTAGTTACGTCGTCGCTGCCATTTTCTGATTATCCATATTAATGTTATCACCATAACTGAACATTTCATCCCATGTCTTCTACTCCAGGAGAATTTACATTAAGTTTTGATTGAATTGTTTTTCTGTACGTGCTGCATATGTGGCCCATCAGAACCTCCTGAATGTCCTAGGACTTGGTCTCTGTGCAGCCTCCGAACGTTTATGCCTCACTTGTTTCTTAAAAGTTTGAGACAGTGGTTGACTCATTACGTTCAACATAGAACTCTTGATTAGCCAGATATCTTCATTCAGCTGCATCTCATATCTTCCAGACACACACGTCGTCCTTATAATTTTGATTTTAAACAAATTTAGCCACGAATGCATGTTTTAATGCTTTGCGTTCCTGAGGGCTAAGCGTAGTGGCGTGTTGGCGTCACATCGACCCCAAAGTGAAGGTGTAGAGTTAAATTTACGTCGAAATTCTCAGAGAGCAAAAAACCCTCTCTACCTTGCCGGGAACTGGATCACGGTTCCTGAGTTGTACAGCCCATGGTGTAGTCTCTGTACCACCTGAACTGCCCTCGCAGTTGTAGGTTGGACTCCTTTTGCCCACATGGAAGACCTCAAATACGATGCAACTTGAATACCTGTGTACGAAATGTTGGTTGATATGTTCTGAGTTTGGGCATTGGACAGCACTGAATAGGGATCGTTCCTCGTCATGATCTGTGGTATTAGATACTGTTATTTGCTTAGAAAATTTCTGTGGTTGCTGAAGTTAGTTTCGTTTTGAAGAAAATTATACGTCTGAATTCACGCATTTCGAACTGTGCTCTTATAAACCAACATGCCATGTTAAAATTCTGTGCAGTAGAGTATACAGATGCACGGCATAGTTAAGTAGATGTGTGTTATCTGTCAGATGATCGGTTGACCTTGCCGCAGACCACAAAGCATGATGTGATCATTTATTATCAAACCGCAGAATCTGTCGCGGGGTGCATCAAACAGTGCTCTCGACCGCAGATTTGTACTCTGCGCGTTACTTTCCGCTAAGGTCACACTTCCGCCAGCCACCAAGTACCCTTTTCTTTTGCGGCGTGATTGTATTTGCCGTAGACGACCTCTTTCTCACCGTGCACGTTCGACGATTATCACAAGCTAATTGTTAGCTTCCTAATGAAAGGTCATATAATTCTCCCCTCGTTCTGACCAGCGTGTTAATCGTTGTAGATCCAGCCGCTTGCGAGACGAATTCTATAATGAAGACTTCTGATTTTTTAAATTTAGTAGCAGCTGTGTTTAAATTTACAACAGAACGTGCCAAAGTTCTACCTAATTACTGGATATACCCCACAGATTGTTACATGATGTTCCATTTTTTGGAATTCCTGATTGCGAATTAACCCTTTAAACACCGTGTTACATCCCATCCGCCATTTGCTGGCATTATTAGCAGCTCACCCTGTTCTCCACGTTAGCAGGATAAGTGTTAAAGAACACACAAAAATGGAGATTACGAAACTCAGTTGATACCTAACACGCATTAGCGTCGTATGTGTGTGGTATTACGCATCTCTGTACGCAAATATGTGTGTGCGTGTGCGTGCAACGCTTTTCTGCCCGTATACTTACTTATATGTCTGTGTTCAGTAATACCAACGTGTCCCTGGCAGAATTCTTAACGTTTACTTGTGTAGACTATTGGTTTCTTCGAGCAGCCCCACGTGCCTGTTATTATTATTATTATTATTATTATTATTAGTAGTAGTAGTAGTAGTAGTAGTAGTAATTATTGTTGTTGTAGTAGTAGTAGTTATTTTGTGAACTTACTGATAAATACAGATTTTTTTAATGTTCAGTTTGTGAGATAACTTGCAGTTACGTATTGTCATGTTTGTCACTTTGTACGTGCAATGTGCCGGTATGTTGGTTCTGCCTTTGTACCAACTTCACTTACGTAGATCCGGTAGGTTATTACTCGAAGGCACGGCCGGGGAACTGAAAGGAAATAAGATCTTCGAACTCCCGCCATCTTTTTATTTTACGCTTTACGAACAATTTACCTGAGCAGAAGTTACTTTTTTTTTTAACCTGTCTCGGCGTCTTTCAAACACACGAAACCAAGTTCCGCTAGTGTAACTTCAGCCATACCAGTCCACTTGTCCACCGTGTGACCATTATTGATTACAGAAGATTAAGGTGTCTGGCGTTTGGGTCTGCTTCAGTTACGTAATGTTCGCTTCAAGTTTAATGAAAAACGATCAACTGATTCACAAGCTGAAATGCGAGTACACGAAGATGGAAACAGAGGCAGTCTAGGGATCTGCGACCTTTTGTATTTTTAGGGAAGTTGAAAGGAACATTTTGCATTGCTCGTCTCTGCCATGCATGCTATGTATGTCACAGCTCTTTCTCCTTGTTGTCTAGATCATGTTTGGCGAAGAGCAGCCTACAGTTTGTGAACTCATTTGGTGGAGTTTTGTGTAACCTCTTGTGCCGTCCGACTTCTTATATTTATTTATTTATTTATTCTCATCAAAACAACGTTTTTCATCTACTCGTAAAAGTTAAAGCAATCCCTCAATCCCTGGACAGGTCCAGAGGGTTCCAGGAAGTTGGGGCTTCCTGATTTCAAGACAGTCGGCACTTGAAAGTGGTAAGGTTTGTCAGCTGTACGCGATATTGTTGAAGATTCCAGTATTCTGTGATTCTTCTTCTTATCGAATGGTAAATGTTTGGCGACGTTTCGGAGGAATGTAATGCCTCAGTCTTCAGTGTTAGAGTGCCTGGTGCTGTAGAAAGGGGCTCCGCGCTACTCTAAAAGTCGATGAATATTAGCACTCGGCACGTCGTCACTTTCGAGAAGACTTGAGACCTTAACGTGACGACATATATATACCGCGCATATTTCCCTCAAATGAACCAAGCATTGCATCATCGCATCTCATTTACTTGTTCTAGATTATGTTTTTCTGTGTGTGTTTTCCTTTTACTCTGTCATATAGTATTTGTAGATTTGTTTTAGGTGTTTTGTAAGTTGATTAGCCCAGTGAATGATTGTCATAAGATATACTGTTACTTTGTGTTGGTCAGTGTTATTAATGTCATCGGTGGTTTACTTTATGGTTGACTTCGAGTTTGCAGTAAATGGAGCTTCTCTGATTCTATCGATTTCGCCATCGCATACAGAATATGAATTCTTCTAAACTGAGCGTCCGTGAACCCCCTCCTGTTGCCAATAATTTTTCCTCAGCGGTGGCGCTTTCAGTTTTGTGACTGTTGAACATGCCTCCCACGAAGCAGATTCAGGCTCCTGCTGGCTCCATTTGAGGCTTTTTTGTGGCCAAGTGTTAGTTCGGGCGTATTGTCAAAAAGTGCAGGCCTGTTTCTGTTTTGTCCCTATTCAATCCAGCGTACGGCGTGTGCTCAATCTTTTCAACAGTTCGTGTCCTCGTTTCTTGACACCGCTTATTAGCCGATAATCAGTTTGTCATTTGTTGCTACTCTGCATCTCGTAGGCATATCACTCATTAAGTCTCAGTTTTTCAATGCTGAGCACCGCCAAACCTGGCACCGAGTAATGTTAGGCTGTGCTCATTTATTCCAGGTGTGGTTATCAGAATTGATATGTTGAATCATTGCACCATGTAGCGTGTGGGTCTGTAAGCTGAAGGTTTAATTATTGTCAGAAATATTTTCCTGTCTAGATATTTTGAAATATCGTATATTTATGTCAACTAAAATTGAAGTTGCCTTGAAAATATGAATGTATTTCAGTATGGATAACTCCTTTACGTTATTGCTGACATAAGGGGTGGTGCCAAGAATTAAAGCGAAATGGTTGCAGTGTTTTGAATTATTATTTTTATGTGTATGGACCTGCTGCTTTTCCGTATTCATATCAATGTCTAGTTTCGGAAGCCTAAACATGTCGTTTTTGAGAAATTCGTTTGATAAAATTATCGTTTAAGTCAGGCATTTGTAACTACCATTTTATACTAAGACCTAAATGCGCATTTTCGTGCATTTCATACGTAAGTTCCTAAATATTTATCCGAGCGAACAGAATTTGTACAGAATAAACAGGTGTTGTGTCCAGTACAATTTTTCCGAGTGGTACACAAATGACGCTATGTGCACTTGTACGTACAAATCTGAACTTGTTCAGCAATAAGCCCTGGTGTCCCGAACATTAGCGAAGATTTTTGGGGTCTCTGATTATTGATAATAATCAGACGAAGCCTTTTCCTACTTGAATCTATATGTGATATGTTTAGGGTTCAAACCCCAATATAGCGTCTCTATTTGTTCACCGCAATTTGCGGCGCTACATGGAGAATGGCAGTATATCGAAATACTGTATAGTAGAGAATTCCTGCTCACAGAGTTCCGTGGACGCTGGGTGAGGGTGGCGCTATACCGGCGTTTGACTGTGTGCTTTAATATGCTGAACGTGCTGTAACAGCCGCTGATTCATTAGATTTTATACTGCCTTGCGACGAACAAAAGAGAGTAAACGCTCCAGAATTTTTACGTAATGCGTTCATCTCCTAGCTTGTTTTCTGTTAGATCGTGAACAGTTGTACTACAGTACATGGAGCTTAGTACAAACTGTTGAAGTAATCTTCGCATCGCGAGGGAGCTTGGAAGAAGTGCTTGTATAGCTCTACTTAGCCTTAACCTCGGCATTTGTGCTTTAACATCTGGCGTATTACAGGTCACGACAATAGACTGGCGGTGCGGGACTCTTTTACACTTGCGACCTTACTTTTTAACACCTTTTCTAATATGTACCAAATATGTTTTACTGATTTTTATTTTCGCTTTCCTTTTAATCGGCTTTAGTTTAAAGAATTTCTAGATTGTGACTTCAACTACGAACACATCTAGATAATTTCACGCCTCTTTTTAAATTTCAGCGTCCTCCAGAATACACAATGAAGATGTTTATAATATTTCGAAATTTACGCAATGTTTTGGCGTCCCCAGGTTTGTTCAGCACTGCTACAGACTAATAGCCGGAATCCGATTTTTAATTTATTTCGTTACTATTTTTGATGTATCGATAAATTCTAGCAAGTTCGAATTCTTTGTTTTGCCCATTCCGTCCTTCACACATACTCTGGTATACAAATATTAATACAGCTTCATGTATATTCGTGTGAAAGATAGATACACTGAAACAAAGAATCGTTTCTTACTGTCGAATTAGTGTTGAAAATGCTTTGTCATGAGGCATTATATCAACAGTCATGTAAAATTGAAAGGAATAACTTGTAATTTAGGTCTTCGCTCTTCGTGATGGTCTCAAAGGATTGATTCGAACTGACTTGAAATTGACCTGAAATTGATCTTGGAGTTGAATGTACTGAGACGTGATGCTGGAGTGTGGAGTGTATCGGAGCTGTTGCCACAGGGATGTTTTAACTTTGAACTAGACCGAAAATAATAGTTGACTACATACAATACAGATTAAACTGCAGGAACGTGTTGTTTGATTTGGCAACGTTTCGAACTGTGTAAGTTACTGGTACTCTTTTCATTGTGCAATGAATTTTTCATTAGTAATGGACAAGCTAAGCCCATGAAATGAACGGCCTGGCTGCAAAGACTTGACGAATGTTTTTGCTTTCCTATGTTAACGACTTTCTTAATGTACCATAAAATTATTTTTTTTTTAGTTAAAACTATTGAAATGTGAGGAAGGCAGGTCACGATTGGCATGGCTGCATGAGAAGGGTGGAGAACACCAAGCAAGGAAGTGCTGACACTACCGCTAAGGCTACCGGCTTCATCGTGTGGAAGCTGCATATTAAATGTGGGCTGGGAAAGAGTAGCCGCAAAGTCTTGCTAAGGACAAATTGGCGAGTCCGTAGACTTGTCACGAATCTGAACTCGACACCCAGCCGGGTCAAAGTAGTTGACGTTTGTAAAATAGTCTTCACTCCTCACTGTACTGCACTGCTCAGCCCGCAGCCGGAGGAAGAACACTACAATAGGAGAGGACAAGTAATGCATATCCTGCAGGCGCGATAAGGCTGTAATGCGTAACACGAACAGAAACTTTCTTTGAAACTTGTACTAATTCTTTTATAGGCGAGGTACCCGTTCGTTGAATGTCGCCCGAGAAACTAATCTAGAAAACGAAAATGCACTTCTGTTTATTTCACGCGCGGTTTTGGGATACGAAGAATATGTACAGAATTTTGTTCTGAGGACTGTTGTGTGAAGGTACTCAGTTTCGAGACATAGCTGTAGATGGTAGGATAATAATAATAATAAAGTGGATTTTGATGAATTCAGCTGTCTCATAAAGGAGAATAGTGGGAGGTTTGGGAACTCATTAATGGCCTCAAGAGTTAAGTAGACGCGGGCACTTTCTGGACAGGCTGAGACACTAGCAGTTCCTCAAGAATTAGGGTGTGCTCTGTTGCACGGAGTTAGTTCTTTGAAATAAATATGCGAAATGGGTACCGGGTTTTTCTCACGGATAGACTGGCCGAAGCTTGTTGCTGATCATCCAGACATACATTCTGGATAAAGTGGAAAGCATTACCGCTTTATCACCCAATTCTATATCGAATGTGAAAGGATTTGAGTTAGAAATCAGATGTCAACGTTGTTACCTAAACATAATGAAGAGTGTGAAGATCCCCTTTTGCTGTCGTGTGACGTAGCGTCACATGCCAGACGATCGGAGTTTCAGATGCACCGCTGCTAGAACATGAGAACTCGCGTGTTGAAGAGGATTTGCTTTAAAAGGAGCGGGTCCTTTATTTTAATTATGTAAGAATGAACGACGCAAGGCTACAGCAGCGCTCTGTGAATAGTTGTCCTTAAAAGGGGTCGAAAGAGTGTCAAATTTAATCCATCCTTGTGAGCTGACGTTAATGTTTTATGGTACATCTCTGTACTTGAAACTGTAGCCCCCCCCCACGTTTAACAACATTTGCAGTACGCCTGTTCGTACTTCTTCATTGCAGGTCCGACCGGGGGGAAGTCATAATATCTGAGAACTAAAGTATTCCTACAAGGAACAGTAAAGAATAGTTATTTAGTGTGATATTCCTAAGTAGTTACTACATAAAATTCTTTTGCTGTCCGGTCTAATTGCTCGTAGGAACGCTTAAGGCCTGCTGGTAGTCGTTTTGACTCCAAGACCTACAGGTCATTTGAAAATCCACCGCATTTTTTTCGTATTTGTACTGAACTACGTGAGACAGTGCAGCAAAGTTTACGACTGCCATTTTTTCCGATTATATGATGACAGCAAAATTATGTTGTGACAATGGAGTCAGGCATTTATTAATGTACCAAGTAAGACTGTCAGTTATTGAAGTCCTAGGATATCCAGAACCGCACATGCCGCATGTCACCAAAACTACCGGAAGTATGCACATGATATGTGAAACTGTCGTATTAGTACTTCTAGGAGTTCTCAATAAAATCTGTCCAGTTGGTAGGAGAATGATTTGTCATGTCGCACAGGTCATGTTGTGTTATTCAGAACAGAAATGGTGAGCTGACCGCCGAAATGATGTTTTGTTGACGGTTTTTTGCAAGAAACGTACTTCATTGAGGGCTTCTGGATGTGGTATGTCTAAACTGTTTTTGGATTGTTTGTCGGCTTGGCAACAGGAAAGTAAATAGCTGATAATAAGGGATTGTTTATTAACTTGGAAACGTATTTTGAGATATTCGTAGCGAGGGTACAAGTGAGGAAATATGTGGAAAAAGTACCATTAAGCTTACTAAAATGTGTGCAGTATGTAGCACGTCAGCTTTGTAACCGAGTTTTCTTAATTTAATGAAATTGGGTTCGGTTATACAGAGTGAGTCTCTCGCTAGAGGCCCCAAATTATTGTCTACGTATACAGTCGGAACAGCGCGGGTTTCTCGTTCGTAAATACTGGCAAGCATGTTCATTTAAAGCATGCCAGACGGCATTTCGAACGGAATTAGGTGAAAGACGTGCACAGTCGAAGTGTTAAATCCAGAAATTTGTTAAAAAAGTTAGAGACAAGGGAAAGCCGATCTAACGCCTGCCGGCTTCTTTCTTTGGGGCCTATTGAAGGGCAAAGTGTACAAAATACACCCCGCACAATCGAACAACTCAAAGACGCCATACGCCAAGAGATTATAGCCGTCAACGTTGACACTTTGGGAAAAGTATTCCAGAATTTGGAGAAACGCATTCCAGTGTGCTTGGATGTGAAAGGAGACCAATTTCAGCCTCGATTATGAGCAAGTCGTGTTTTGCGTCGTTCTCGGTATGTGTATGTAAATTTTCAAGTCATTATCTCAATAACATAATTTTTATAGCCAATAGTTTGGGGTTTCTAGCGAGAGACTCTCCCTGTATAATAAAAGTAAAACAAAGGTAAAGCGCCTATTGAGACCTGGACAGGGCCTTAGGGCCGCAGGCGGTTGAAGCGCCCAGGATTTGGAGACACCCGGCACATGCAGGTGGCAAGGTTGTCTGTCCTGTGGACCGGCCTTTTTTTTACCCCCAAAAAGATATGCTCATTTCTGTTAGAGGCTGAGTCGAGCCCCCCAGTGCCATATTGCGGCCGGCAGGATTAAGTCAATAAAAAAAATCCAATGGTCCCATCGGTAACCGAACCCGCGACCCCTCGGCTTGTAGCGCAGTACCTCAAACAGCTGCGCCACCGCGTTGTAATAAAAAAGCTTAGCTTTAATTAAAGAATTTCGCTTTTCTTCTTGTTCGTGAGAAGCAAATATAAGGAGACCTTTTGCAGACATCCTGTAGAGAGAAGGACTGCTAGAATTTCGGCTTTCAGCTACATGTAAGTACGTTTTAATAAAAAGTTTTCACACAGGGGTACAATAGCGACGATGTCTGGCGCTTTCCTGCATTATATCTGTCCTCTATCCTCGTCTCACGTAGGAGAGAGAAAGAGAGAGGGACGCCACAAAACTGGAATGGTCTTCCTAGAGATTGGTTCCACCATGAGACCACCATCCGGTCCCGTTAGTAGGACTCTATTGTTTTATGGATTTTGCCATTTATTTCATGAAACGGTATAAAAGAAAATTGCAAATAAAGCTTCAGAAATTTTTTATTTGGCCTGTAATTAATTTCTTCGTACCTCTTTTGTCAGATATATCTCTTTTGTTTAAGTATACGGAAACAGAGTGTTTCAGCAGGATCGATATTGACTCTGGCGTAGATTAAAGAGGAACGCTGAGGTTTGGCTCTTCTGTGCGCTGAGGTCAGCCGTGTCACGTCCAGTGTACGCTGTTAATCATTTTATGTATCCTCTGAATTCAAATCATGACATGGTTTTAAACAGAATTTTAATCTCTTGAGGATAACCGTCTGACCCGCAGCTAAGTTGACTCGCCGTACTGTTTAAGTTTTCCAAATGCTGACACTTATTTAATTAGTATGACGCCGACACCATGTCTCCTTACGAATAAAGAAATTATATTCACGTGTTAACACCTCCTTAATTCTACTCCAACAAGTTTTATAGCCATAATTTTTTTTTGTCTGGTTGTGTAGGTTCTGGAGCTCAGTATGACAGTTTGTGTCTTCCCTAATTAATGCTGAACCCTGAAACCAGTTTTCATTAACCTGGATAAGAGGACCAATGTATTGTGGGACATCTCGATGTCAGTTGATTAGCTTTACCGTGCAGGAATTACAGTTTGTTGTTACGCGAACCTCTGATTTTGAAGATCAGTACTTCTTACGCTCTCCGAAGATATCCCGGAGGCGTTGCCATGCATGTGATGGCGATAAAGACTTGTCATATATTTGGAAGTCTGTTTGGTTAGTGACCATGTTGGGCGGTAATAGTGACAAGAAACCTCTGGCTTTCGTGTTGATGGTTTGAAGGTAAGGTTCTGCCCTTCTGCAACGAAGGTCTGTGCTTGACGTCGGAAGGAACCGTTGCAGACTCACCCTTATATATTCCCAATCACCTGCCCCTGATGTACGAGTAAGCTATTGGAAATTTCTGAACGCAGTGCTGCTCTGTTGGTTCTAATATTCCAACTGAATTGTTGGCAGGCGAGCAGGGGTCAGGAAGTTCAGGTTATTTTATCTCTGAAAAACTTGTTAGTCACATATTCCTTCAGAATTCTTTGACTTTTGTTGAGTTCCACTGAAATACGTATCGGTTTTAGACGCGTTTGCAGAGTTCAACAAGGCGACTGTTACTTGTAGCTATATCATGCGTCTGTTTATCCGGAACAGCGTGGCTCCCCCTGGACGGATTTTCATGAGATTTTATGCAGGAGGTTTCTTGAAAAAATCTGTTGGGCGATATTCAATGCTAGTTAAAACTGGATAAAAGTAACAGGCGCTTTACATGAAAAAGTACGTAAATATGTAATGATATGTCGCTGAATTCTTGTTGTGTTTAGAAAATTTTCACGTGAAAATTATAGAGATAATCAAGGTACAGGTTTCGCATGTAATATATTTTTAATGGTCGCTATGCCAGAGTTGTAGATCACTTAGCCGTATAGAACGTTGCTCAGGGTGCACCACTAGGAGGTGGATCTACTTTTTTCTGTTTTTTTTTTAAGTTTAATTTTTTTTTTTAGGTTTTACTTTTATTGGTCGCATAGGTGAATGATAAACAGTCAATGTACCTGCCATTAGTAAAATAAATAAATAAAAAATATTTTTAATGGAAAATCGTGCCATTTATGACATACTTACAAAACGTACGACTGAGAAATAGAGACCACAGGCGTAATATACATGGAAATATGATATGGAGAGGCGTGATAGTCCATTGACGCAGTGTTGTTGTTGTTGTTGTTGTTGTTGTTGCGTGACATTTGTGTGTGGTCATCAGTTCTTCCTTAATGTGATGTCCATGTGTCATATTTTAGGCAAATAATACACGTTAAATCGTAACATCTAACTATTATGTCTAGGAATGTGGAATTTGGTACGTAGTTCTTGATTATACCTACAAATTGCGTACGAAATAACGTTTCTCAGCGAAAATAAAAATATTTCGACGGAGTTAGACTTTGAGGTTATATATGAACCATAAATATAAGATACAGTCGACATAGACATTTAAGTAATAAATCCAGCTCAAAAATTTAATAACAGGCGCTAATAACAGTAATAATATTCTGTAACACCCTGTATGTGCTCTGTGGACAATAACAAATACTGTGACTGCAGCGGATTAAATAACGTGACCATCTGAGAAGGGCACAAGATGCGAAGTTCCGAACGCGCCTCTAAATTACGTTGCAAGTACATTTCATAGCTTGTTAGTTATAGAAATTTGTTTGTGTTTAATACCTGTACGACCCTATAAAATACTCTTAGGTCCTTATGAATTTTACTGTAACTGGCACGCCATAAACTTAGGTAATTGCCTATGTTGGCGAATTTGTATTTCCTTCTCGTCTTTAAAGATAGTCCTTGTATAGTGTGTGGTGTAGCATCAGTCTACTGTTTGAATATTGCGAAGTTTCATACTACAGTCATTGATGTTTTACATTTAGTTATAATATGGAACTGTGAAATGCGGGGAATTTCTTGACTAGCTGCAAACCAGTTAGCTGCTCAAGAAGGACTCTGCACCATGGAGTAAGTAAGTAAGTAAGTAAGTATAATATGGAACTACTGTAACATAAATTGTTAGACCACCTACAAGTCAAATTGCATTTGTTACTTTTAGTTTATGAAGTATGTGCGTTAACGAATGAAGTGTTAGGCTGTCTTGTCATGTCTCACCTTGTGTTTGTTTGTGACCGTTTCTTAAAAGGCGAGGTCAAGTCTGCAATATGAAGACTAGTTTTTGTGCCAAGCTGGTTGTGCTGAAAAGAAGTTAGGGACCTGAAAATAGGAGGTGGGGTGGTGGGGGAATGAGGGAAAATTTAATTAAAGCATGTAAAGGAATGTTTTCAGCTATACTGATATTTATAGAGTAGGCAGGTGTAGACGTCCCACATTTGACGCTGTCAGGTTCCGCCTTCTGAAAGTCATATCGGAATGTTGATCTCTCACCTTTGTCCAGTGCTGTAGTTAAAGAGTGCGTGGCACTATACCGCGACTCCTGCATACATCTTCATGACTTGCGGATTTGTTAAGGACGGGCAGAGCGTTGCCCCATTGTGTCAGTGCGGTGCAGAATAATTTTGTGCACCCTGTTTGTGTGACAATCTACTGTACGTCTCGGATATCATGTGCTGGTGCCAGCCAGGCTCCGGCTGAGTGCAAGCGATTCGTCATGGTAGTGTGTACTTGGAATAACGAGAGAAGAAATACTGGTCTTATTTGTCTTCTCTTCAGTGTTCTAACATCTTAAGTGCAAGAGCACTAATGAGATATTTTTTCTTATATTTCTTTGTGACCAGAAATTATTCTATCGAACTCGAATCTGGGTACTTAAATGGAAGAAGCACTACATGTACTTTGATTCATTGACGCTGTGGGTCGAATGCTTTATCGACTATATTTATGAGGGGTTTTTTGGTGTACATCCGAACAGAGAAGATTGCACTCTAATGGACTGGGGCTGGTATGGCCAGTCTGGAATCAGGCTTGTGAGTACAAGCACTCCTCTGGTTGTTCACGTGCGATTGTAATATACGTTCGTGTGTGTGTCTGTGTGTATGTCTGTCTATGTATGTACGTACGTAGGTATGTGAGTACGGTATACGTTCCAGTTACGGGGTTTCTACATCGTTTAGGTTGGGCGTTCTGGTCGTCTGGGATGCTAATAGATCCCGATACTTTTTCGAAACGTCGGGATATGTTAATTCTGCTGCACAACTTAACATTTCAGTATGCCTGCATCTGATGTTTCGTATCGTTGGTAGTTAACCTGTTAGGTCTGCGGCATTATACATGAGACAGGAAATTATGATCTGAAAATGCTGTCTTAGCGAATGTGACTTCGCGTACTTTGGTTGAAAATATTCAGCTTGCCGGAGGAACATACTACTTCCATCTTCAGTATAGAAATTCTAGGAAGGATAACGAAAGAAGTAGCTTGCCTTTCTGTATTCGCAGGGTTTGGGGACTGCGGACGTTGTGTAGAAGGAACTCCCCATTGAGGAATCCGATGTGGGAACCTCCAGTCTCATGTACAAAAATACCGTCTCATACACCTGGCCATGGACTTCGTGCAGATGTGCACGTTGAAGGTATATAATTGTGGTTTTAATGGCAGCAAGTTGTGACATGCAGTTGATTTTTCCTATGCACTACTAAAACCAACCGAGGTAAGCTTCTGTGGAGGCTGCACGATACGTGTGTTTGGTTTGCCTTAGACAGTGACCTTAACTCCTTTGTTCGACTTGTTGAAAAGCGAAAACAGCGGCCGCCGGAATTACTGGGATTGCAATGTCGTAACTGGAGTACCGTAATTTAAGTTCCGTTTGAAATTGCTCGTACTCGCCACATGCATTATATCCCAAAATGACTGTTAACGTAACTGTGTAGGAGGGACAGACATGTCAGTAACCAGTAGGATATATGGATGTCGTAGATACCAATCATTTTGAAGCTGGATTTGCTTGTTTGATTTTCATAGATCATAAAGCCTTTTAATGGCCGTTTTGAAGAATGTGAAAACCGTCTGTTAATCTCGTTATGTCATTTTGTCCGTACACAACCAGGCCCGGAAGGCCTGACCAATGATTTCTATCAAAGTACGTATAGTAGGTCTGTACTGCGCCATACTGTGTTATGTATAGCCTGTTTAATGCCGCTGTACTTCGCGTAGCAGGCCTGTATCACTGTTGTTTCCGGGGTAAAGGAAACAAATCCAATTTTTTTTGGCCCGGTCGTTTTCTGTTATGATTTGTAGGCAAAGTTTAGGTGGTTCTGTTTCCATTGCAGGAAAACTCCTGGGGAACTACGACTTAAGATTAGAATAATTTTGTTAAGTGTTTGTTTTAAGGCTGTACGTGATGTGACCATACAACAGAGAACAACCCGATGACTAGAACTAGAAGTTAAGTGAATTATCATTGACTGTAGATGCCGATTGACACAGTACTTACCAAGCATGAACGATAGACGTATTCCACATTTGAGGCATGAATACACTCTGGCCAGGAGAAGAAACATAGGCGGACCAAGGAAAAGATGGATGTAGTAGCGTTAGTGAAGACGGAACATACCTGGACTGCCTTATATCCTGTTGTTGATTGTTTATGCCGAATTTATATCAGTTTCTCAGAGTATAGATTGCATTTGGATGATGTTGATTTAATCTAATAATGCGCTTTCATGTTACGTGCACTGAGCCATCGAGTTGCAGTACCGAGATTTTCTTTCTTTGTTTTGGATCTGAAGGAAGTTGAATAACTTTTGATTACAATATGGTCGACATATTTAGTGTTATCTACGATCGTATTAATTGCCAGTTTTAATATTGGTTTATAAGTCAATAAACGGACCCTTTTAAGGCTAAAATTATAAATAGTTTTCAGTCTTTTGTATATATTATATATATGTATGAAATAAGGCTTGTGTCTTGAGTGACTTACAGACGACATTAAATGAACACCAACTGAGATTTGACCGACCAAAGGAACTGGTTATTCGTCACGGGTCCAGTGGCGCGAAGGATAAAATGCAGTTGGATGTTAACTTTGATTGCAGTGAAAATGCTGTGTAGGAGTTTTTGTTTGCCAAAGCCTGAAGGCTGCCAATATACACGTTGAACTATTTGTCCACTATTATGACACAGTATTGTTGTGCGAGAGTTTACATTGATTGTTAGAATGATCAAGACCGTTAGGCGTTATAGAATGGATTCTCAATTGGACATGCGCAGTAGAGTGCTATCATTTTCCGCAAAAGAACAAAAAGTTTGTTACTGGGTCAAGTTAATTTGCGTACTGGTAGCTGCCGGGTATTGCGATATGTGCGTGGTAAATCAGACACGATAGTGAGCCTGAGGCTCATTTGTTGTGGCCCCCTTTTATTTTATCGGTAGTTTCGAAATTTGTTTTCTTTCGTTGCACAAGGGGAGGGTTTCTTCATACCCAAATCTGTGGAACAGAGTGCTACTTGGCAAGCGGATAGTCGCTCAGCCAGTTAACTTCTTCACCGCCTTTTGAACCTGGAGTTTGATTACTGTGCTAACAAGAGCCCAGAACTGGTCTCTAACCTGGACCATGTGAGTTCATTCCACAGCTTCCAACCCTATTTAAGGCCTATTTAATACTATTCTGCCATCTGCTCCCGTGACTCACAGTAGTAGTTTTTCTTCAAGGTTCTGTGGGTTACTGTCTCTTGTACACTTACGTCATGCATATATATATATATATATACATACATACATAGATTATATAGGCGATAGGTGGATGTATAGATAAGATAGACAACACAGACTAGATAAGATCTGTGCAGTAGCAAAGTAGGCCTTTTTAACTGTAGCGGCTATATTAATACCCACCGTAATGTCATTCCGTGATTTATTATTATTATTATTATTTAA
>Ga0136643_10004172_pt1 | contig 19809 bp, 19 predicted proteins | sample TergutLab28metaG_FD_96883 | JGI IMG/M metagenome (GOLD analysis project Ga0136643, IMG submission 96883) | Labiotermes labralis P1 segment gut microbial communities from Petit-Saut dam, French Guiana - Lab288 P1 (version 3) (version 3) | ecosystem: Host-associated > Arthropoda: Insects >...
ATCCCGCCCCCAGTCATCAAAAACCCCACCCCACCACACCCCTTCCCCTTTTTTTAAAGAAATTGTTTAGTCATGTCCAACCCCCCCCCCCCGACCCAGCTTCAAAGTCAAGTCTCACTGCCAGGTTTTCTGACCAAAATTTTGTAAGCACTTCTGATCTCTCCCATTTGTGCTGTTCACCTAAGTTTGTTCTTATTTATAATAAATTCTCCTTCTAAAGCCACTAACCTGCAGTCCTTATAAACATCAAGTAACTGTCTCATCACACTTGTTGTTTGCAGTGATGGATTCTGAGTGAAGATCTCTTCGAGGCGAGACATAGCAATGCGAGCCTTCTCTATGTTTGCAGCCAACTTTGGCTTCAGAATTTCATTGAACTCTTCATCAGGACATCTGTATAAATGAAAACAAAACTTCTCAACGAACATCAACAGCACCTTATTCTCTAGTCTGGTTTCAAACTATCTGTTGAAACAGAAGCAGCTGATATTTGCCTGGAATACTGCTGCTTTCCTTTTCACAGTGTCAACCAGCAGTTGAAAGTTCAAAGAAGAAGTACAATTCAGTTTAACAAAGTAAAATTCACTCATGTAATCAAAAGAAATGGGAGTGACCATTAAAATGACATTCAGATATTGCACCACTACACTTGAGCTTTGGACTAAGAGCTGTGGCTTTCACACATATTGTTAGCAGTACACAGTGCGTTTCACTGCACCTTGCAGTATTCTGTATCAGTGGCCAAGTAGGAAACGGGACACAAAACAGTTACAAGTGTGTGTGTGTGTGTGTGTGTGTGTGTGTGAGAGAGAGAGAGAGAGAGAGAGAGAGAGAGAGAAGAAGAAGAAGAAGAAGAAGAAGAAGAAGAAGAAAGAAAGAAAGTAATAAAGAAAGAAAAAGAAAAAACAAACAAACAAACAAAAAACACAAGCTTGGACTATTATGATTCCTTGATTCCAGTAAGTGAGAAATGTTACACAATATATGTCCTGAGGAGTTTAGCTTTTGAGATGTACTTTGCGGTGAAGTTGGGTAAGAATTCACAGTGTAATCTGTCGCAGCAATATGACATGACATACTGTCAGCTGTCCTCAAGACACATGGTGCACAGCAGATCTCAACTGTCATCAAATAATCATGGAATACACACACAATGAACAATGCAACATGACCTTACCCTCAGTCTTTGAACAAGGAATCACAGTACGGAATGTACAAGTATAGTTGATACCAACTATCAGTTATGTCTGATAATTTAAGATCCGTAGCTTTACTACAAGATCAACTGCAACTATACTGAACCCACAGAAGTAAGTTTCCTAAACAGTGGAGATAACAATGCTCCTTGCTTCCCCCATCTGCTTACTACCACATTCCCTCCCACCACCTTTCTGTCCTATGTCAACCAGTCCATAGTACTTGTCACTAGTGAAGGCTATAATTATCAATATTCAGGTAAAACAAATGGACAGGCACCTGGAGATAAATACAGGCAAGCACAATGGAGGAGAAAGCAAAACAGCTACAGGGAGTTACAAAGAGGTTAGCAGTTAACTGTTACAACTTTGAATCTAAATATGTTAAACTGGAAGAGAGATAAGATCAAATAAAGGACACACATTACAGGCAACTACATTCTACCCTCAAGGTCGCAGACCACATTTCACACCATACAAAAATTGGCAAATCATTGTTTTTTAAGATACTGATCTTCAGTGTTTTGGAAAGCACATTGGCTGATAACAGTTTTCAAAATGAACAAGAATCATGTCTACAATGTGTTCTGCTTGTAGTTGTATCATAAACTTCATCAGTGAAGACACATTTCTTCCAGACATTTAACTTTTTTAACAGGGAGCTATGTTAGTTGTCATGTATTTCAACCTGCCAGTGTTTTGGTGCAGTATTTATGCAAGAAAGAATTAAGAGGACATACACATCATCAGCAATAAAACAGTCTTCTGATTCTGTTTCCCATGATGCTTCACTGCTGCCATCATCCCACAATTCTCCCTCATCACTGTCATACTCGCCAACTTTGTATAAATCCTGAGGCCATGACATCGACACATGCCCATCTACCCACCAAACACGCACCTGTCAACACAAAATGCACAAGCTGAATCATGTAACAGAACACCAAAGCTCTTCCTTTCTGACATTAGTCTTAAATTAATTCATCATTTATGCTAGCACAAAGTCAACTTCTGCAGGATGGTTACCATATATCTACAGTCATGCACCACATAACGACCTTTCAGCCAACGATGGACTGCATATATGTCAGTATAAGAGTTTTTGGAAACTCTAGATAAGCTGATTGGGGAGGAAAATTACTTGCCAGAGCAAATCTTCAATATGGATGAAACCTCCCTATTCTGGAAACAGATGCCTGAAAGGACTTTCATCCACAAGGAGGTGAAGCCAATACCAAGTTTCATGGTTGGTTACGTACACTCTATGACGTTCGCACAATGACAAAATCACCAAATGATGCATCTCTCAGAATGTATCCCTTTCATTAAGTGATGCATGACTGTGTGTGTGTGTGTGTTTTACTGACAACACTCTTCGTGGCTAAGTGCTGCATCAGCACAATTTGTTGCCACTGGCCCAGACATGTGCTAACCAGTTAACATCTTTTATTCATTTCTGTGCGAAGTGATGTTTCAGCACCCTACTGACTCCACATTTCCATGTCTAAATACTGTACAAATACGTTGTGATTTCCTACGCTGCAGGGACAGCACCATCCCTGAATGCAATTCGTGTGACAGTTTGAATAAAGCATAATGTCAGATTGGTACAGACTTATACATTTTTATGTATTTCACAATTACACTGATTTTTTAATTTTTAATAATTAAATAATAAATTAAAAATGTAACAGCATTTTTTTCAATATATGTTACTACTCACAAAATTTAATGTTTATTGACTTTGGCTGGCAGACACCCAAGTGCGTTCCTCCACCCATCCTGAATGGTGGTGGTGGTGGTGGTGGTGGTGATGATGATAATAATAATAATTTTGGTTTGTGCAAATATACAATTCTTGTCACTTCCAGTTCCTAGACATGAAACACTACATGCCACAGAATACAGAACTGAGGTATACCATAAGTTGGCAGGACATCCAGAGGGGGCACTGGAAGGCATCCAACAGTGATGTCTTAGAGGAAAATTAAGAGAGAAGCCTTCTGACACAGGACAGGGAAGGGATAACTCTGGTCCCTCAGCTCTGATTTTGTTCATGTGAATTGGCATGTCAACGGCAAAAGGGAAGACTGCTTCAAGATAGACTTCTAACTGCTGGTAAACACCTATCAGATTGCACACATCATAAGCCAGGTGACCACAGCAGACAGCAGGGTCTCAAAATTGGTTACTTATGGCATTATTTGTACGTACTTCCAACTGTGCACCAAATACCCTGCCTTTTTACACATAACTGGTACAGCTCCCTTGCAGTAACATTTGAGAACTACCATGGAAGCAATTGAAAATAACTTCCCATTATTTACTCAAGCCACACTTCTTTATTTGAGACAGCTGTATTTTCTATCACTGTTCTCTATGGTTAATGCTAACACCCTACACAAAGTTTCCATTTGTAACCAAAGCTTTGAACAAAAACTTGCATTTAAACCAGTCCAGGGCAATGTACAATGCAGTGACCTTTAATATGTTATGACAAACACTTGGTAATACACACAAAGAATAATTAGTATATTCTGCATTACACGCTTTTCTTACAAGATGTACATGAATTGCCAACAACTGTAATGACTACACAGCCTTCCAGGCTGGCTGGTCAATAATAGGAGCTGTACAACCTCCCATGCTCCTGCAGGAAATACGTGACCTACCAAGGAATGAACAAACTAACCCACTTTTATACAGACGGATTAAGGTTTTTCTTTTCAGCAAGTCTCATTTTCTAAAAGTACTTGACAATTTTCAGGTCTGTCAGAAATGCTGGCACTTAATTTATGAACACTAATATATTCACATTTTATTTAAGTTTATCTAAGTGACTGCTCTACACAAGCAATGATACAGCATACTGTCTAGAAACCAGTTCAGGCTACAAGACATAAAAAAAATAGTGTAGAGCATGCTAAACAATTTGCCAATCACTGCTGCATCAACAGGCGCCAAGGACGATAGGTTTATTGTCACAAGCCGCCACTGTCAGTTATGTCAGTACATTCCCCTGCAAATAGTCTCACGTAACACAGCACAGTAACTCGCAACAACAAAACAACGCCTATGACGGCCAATTTATTCTCATATGATGGCATTTAAAGTCTTTCATTAAGAACTATAATTAAAATCCTTACCATTCCTTCCGGGTAATTGTCTAAAACTTGGCCAGCTGTGGAGTTAGCATCTTCTCCCTCAAAGTTGGCTACCCTGATCACGACAGTGCCAGGGCGGTACTGGAAGTCAGGGTGATCCTTCAGGTCATAAACACTAACTTCACTTTCTTCCAACATTGCAGGGCTGAAAATCAACAGTGCTGGTGTAATTGCTGTGCTTACCCAAACATAAGATGCACCTGCATATAAGAAGACCTCCTTTCACCATCTTCAGTTTCAGGACATACCCGTACAGAACACAGGTATAATAGGATACTTCTTTGCAAGTCCCTGGTGTTAAGTTAACAATCCTGTGACGACAGCTAAGAGTACAATTCATGTGCTCATGCTGCATTTGTAATCATGTGCTTAATGTTGAGGACCCACAGGTCAGGTTACACTACTCTGCATCTACACAGTTGTTGCCACTAACAATGTCACTATGATGGTAAGTACTGTTGTTCATTTTGCAACATGTAATTTGTCTGCACAGCTGCAGAAAATGGCAGTGCAGCTTGACATTCTAAACAAGATAAATTTTATGGAAGTAATCCTACAATAAATGCGTGGGTGATCATAAGATGACCATCAAATTTTTCTGAAGCTGAATTAGAATAAAAACCTTATTGTTTACTTGGGTACACACCATAGTATTACTACATTTCTGGACTCCAACCACCACCTGTGCATTGTATGCACAGCATACATCAGACATTGGACCTGTTTCAATTTCAAGTGAAAAGGCAGAGAAATACAATAAAATCTTGGGCTGACAGATGCGTCAGGCGATTCAAGTAATCTGATGTTTTCGAGACTGACATCAAGCCTTTCCAGACTACATACGTGCAGGGTGCTGGAGCTTCACAGAAGCAACAGAGATATAGTTACACTGCAAAGCCCACAGCAGAGATGAGGGTTCATGTTAAGTCACGCCTGACAGCCCGTAACTGATAATCTAAAACACATCACACAGTCATCCAACGAGACTCACACAGCAGCCTTCAGTCTCCATTCACTAACCCACTGCCTTGCATCCTCCAAAGTGTCCCAGCCTTGTATGGCTACACAATGTGGGACTGCTTGGTGCTCTGTAATACACAACATACAGTAAGACTTACCGAGGCTCCTCCTGAGAAGTGTAGGTTTTAAACCATTTCACTCTAGCTGTCCTCCCAGCATGGTCAACGCTCTGAACTACCCCATATACTCTCATGCAGCTCTCATCCTTGTTCTCAATAACAAAGTCACCAGGAAAGAATTCTTGATCATCCAGATGGTGGATAGGATAAAGCTGGGTAGAGGGAATTCCACACTCAACTGAACCATCCTGCCAGAAAATGAACAGATCTGCAGTAAAAGTTCTCTTTTCCAGCATTCTATGTAGCAGCAATTTCACTCTAACAGCATATTTTTCAGTACAGTCTACAGTGAATACACATCCCTACATGTGATACGTGTGATCTCCCAGAGGAAGAAATTAATGACACATCAGCTTCTAGAACACTTGGGAGCCAGCACATGCTGTGATGTATTATTTTACTGATTGAAATATTTTGTAAATATATTTTACTTTTATTTTAATTTTCCATCCTAGCATACATTAAAATTGCTTTTAATGAGTCAACTATTCCATCAACAAAATTGATCTACTGCCAAACCTACTGCCCAACTAAACTGGAAAAATAAAGTGTAATGTATCACTACTGAATTAGGAAAAGGTAAAAGGTGCAGATGCCCTATATTTAAGCATCATGCTATGGCCATGTGTCTGGAGTGAAGGTATAGCTCGATGCAATCTTAAACTTGCCACTAGATGGAAATGAGAAGCTAACCTTACACTCCAACAGCTATACCATGAGTATTCAAGGGCTAGAAGGCTGATGGGCCCCTGAATCAGCCCAAATGCAGTGGCAGAGAAAAATACCTGCTGCTGCCTAAGATTCTTCAGCCTGCAGTTCTCTGTTCAATGGGGCCTTATGTCTAGTGCCTGGTGTCAAGCAGTGAGTTTGTGGATGATAACATATCAACTGAGCGTGAAGCTCACAGGCATAGACACAAGTCATCTGGGATGCAACACTGTGTCATTTCATGAGCAGTTTTCAACACTATGAAGGAATGTACTGCCTCTATCTTCAGGGTGGAGCAGTTCAAGAAAACTCCTTGACCCTGAAAATGAAGGCAGTAAAAACCTTCAAATGATCAGGAACTATTCACCCAACAAAAAAGGGCATGTCCTAGGAAACCTGAATCATCAGAGACACTGCCATCAGAACTTGCAAGCTCACATTTCCTCACCTGCCAGACAACATCAGCAACAGACGAAGTAGACAGTGTCTCCACCACAACAGTCTGCCCTGGTTGCAACGTCATCAGTGGTGCTCGTTTCCGGGCTCTGCGCAGCTTCTTCTTATTTAGAACTTTGGTCATTAGAGCAGGCCCGCGCTTCTTCTTCCCTGCAGACCACAAAACAGAACACGAAACCTATGCAGAATGTAACATACGATGTATTACTCATACGCATTATTCTGATTTGCACAGCATATCACAGAAGGGAGATGTATACAGGTACTTTGCATGACAACCAGTCAGATCTCTTTATCACTACAACCAAGCTGGCAGTACTTTATTTCAAAATGAACAGATACTCCCTACAGAAACACCTGATGTTTTCACTGAGTAACTTTAATAACATTCTAGCTCAAATTATATAACAAATTTAGCAAAGCCAGGCACAAAGAAATAACTGGTGAAGGGATGGTTATAACCTGAAGAAGGCAGCAGTTTGCTTCCAAAATGCAGTGTATTGTGTTAAGTATTTTCATGACAAAAGAAGAAGTTCTTGTCAATGGTGCTGACAGTGCTCATGTGCAATCACTGTTGAACATCTGTATGTTACAGTACCCATAAAGCTCCTCACTTCAAGTAGCCTACATAGAAGCATACAACGGCACTCTTACCCTGCGAGCCAATGCTACTGCAGCCACTGCTGACAGATGCTGTGTCTGACATACTTGCAGTGTCCTCTGTGTCCCAGTCATCCATGTGCTCAACACCTGGCGTAGGACTGCCATTAGTCACTGCTACTGTTGGTAGCATTGGCTGAACAGGTGCTGTGGACTGGTTCTTGCTGACTGCCCCCAGAACATCAGTATGTGATAGAGTTTGTTGATTTGTAGGGTCTGATGAATCCACTAAAATATCAAATGTTGCAAGTGAAACCAGTGGTTGACATAGGTCACAGGGGTATGCAGGAAATTACAATAGTGGGCATTGGAGGGGGGGCATTCTTGACTGGCATCATTTCCACCATTTGTGGCCACTGTAGAGTGTATTTATATATTTGGATTGCAATATAAACACTGATCTAAAGCCAAAAAGGAACAGGGAAATGCAAAACAGGGCACGTATTTAAAGTGTCACTTCAACAGCCTGTGTCTACTGTCTTTGGATGTACCTTGGGAACTGCTGTGATCTTGGCCAGACAGGCGCCAACAGGATGACCAACAGAAGTTTACGACCAGTAACTGATGAATTTCAGTTAAAATATACCGAGCTTAAGTGCAGTTAGGTTAATAAGCCACGTCTGCAGGGATAGGGACTTGCGTTTCTGATAGGATATATATATATATTATCTCCACAATATTAGCCCACAGACAACAGACCCTAACTGACAGCATCAAGGTCCTAGCTGTTCTCAACAACAAGGAAGAGCATGTACTGTGATATGGTGTAAAATCTGGGGGTAAGCCTCACACATGAATGGTGGTGGTTAAGAGTACTGTGTAACAAAACTGTCAGCCTCTAGGTTACACAGCAGAAGTGACTGATAAATGAATGAGTATGGAGCATTAGTGGAATGATACTGTTATAGAAAAATGGATCTACTGAGAGCAACATCTTCAAAGTGCCACTCTGTCCACCTCAAATCCAATATATGCTGGCCTGGGATAAAGGCCAGCCTCTGCATTGAAACACCATAAACCAAACGCCAAAGCCATGGCATGCCCTCCAAAGATAATGTTAATATTATGAATTTCTCCAAATCACTGCCATGCCGGTACTGTGTATGAAACAATACATATTTTCTACAGATATCCACAACTTATACTGAAGACACTTTCTTTCTCAGCTAGATACTTAACAAGATATGCTCAAAAATACATTTTGGCTATACATAACTATAAGAAGTACCTGCTCTATGTCAATGATTTGGTTGCTGTCCTCATCAGTACTGCACTATACTGTAGCTAAAATTGTAAAGAAGAAATAACGCTCCAATAAATTCAAATTTACATACGTAATTAAAAATGAAACAAAATACTAAAAACAAGGATTCCAAGTGTAACCAGCAACTCAACCAGTGCATTTGCACATCATTCCAATGCCCATGGCCACTCTACATAGTGGTAAGAGTATGGAGTAAATGTCTGTCTTGCTGCTCGTTCTGTGCTACGTGTACAGCATAAAACAGTGCAGACACTTATATTGTTGATATTGTTGTTTACACCAGATATGGGTCTTATAACCAATGCAGATGAATTAAACTCACACACAATCAAATCAATGTGAAAAACACCTTTTCATTAAGCAGCACTCAGGTACCCCAAATATTCTCCACCACTGGTGGAATTATGGGGTTCATTACCATGCTCACAACAGTCCAGTCAATTACAAGGCCCTGTGTAACATTTCATAACGCAGTTTTCATGACAAGGAGCTGTTACCCCCCTGTCCAAGACCAAAGGCAGAGCATAACCCCATGTCAACTTCCAGAAACTGAGAAATTAGTACAATCACATCTACTCTCAGTATCTGAAAATTCCTATGGGCATGCTATAATACATGACAAGGGCCCCATTGAACACAGCATGGTACTAGTCACATCAAAATCTTATGGACAACCCCCCAGACCAGACCATGTGGGATTTGTGGTGGACACAGCAGCATTTGGAAATGCTCTCCTCCAGCTTTGTTGGTTTTCTCAACAGTATCGTACCACCAGCGCTCCAATCTCATTCTATCACCTGTCACCAGAAGCTAAATAATCTTAGCAATAGAAAGCTTCGCTAAATAATATACAAACTTACCAAAAATGGCAAAACGCTTAGAACACCTCAGTAACAATTCACTGACTGACTTACCTTTCTTCCTGTTCTCCTTTGGGCTGTTCTGCTGCAGTGTGCAAGCAGGTCCATTTGTAAGAGTGCTGCCAGCCAGTACAGAATCACGTTGCACACGCCGCCACTGTTCTTTTGTAACGACGGTGTCATTCTCTCGAAATGTGTAGAAATTACGATCACCAACTTGTAAAGTGCAAGGTTCAAACACATTCAATAAACGAAGCCTGCAGCAAGAATATATATTTAGGTTCTCAGAATAATAACATTACGTCTTTCAGGAAGTGACAATATGTAGTCTGGAGCATTCATAAAAAAAATGTCAAAGGAATCCCAGAAGATGGAGGCAGTAAGTTCATCTGAAACACTGGTACAAATTTACCAGACTAAACAGTCTCATTAAGGCGAAAGGCAAAAGCAGCACAACAGACAACAGATGTGCAACAAGTAAGTTTCCCTCAGTCATAAAAATTAGATCAGGAAGTTAATACAATGATTATTTATTCCAATAATGTACCATTATGGTTTAGCATAATCCCCAAAGCACATGTAAGAATTTATTCAATTTTCAAATAACTGTCAAGTTCTGTTGCTGTGTACATTAGGCTCTAGTATTCGCCAACCATTCAGGACCAGCCACTTCCACTTCCTCATTACTGTGGAGTCTGTGATCTCCAAAGTGTTGCTTCATTGGCCAAAACAAAGGCCAGTCTGACCAGGGGAATGTCAGGACTATAGGATGGCTAATCTAGATCTTACCACTAAAATGAATGCAACAAGTCTTGCGTCCAAAGTGCGCCACATGGGGCCAGTGTGTCATGCTGAAGGAACACATCTTGGAACAGATCATTGGTCTGGGCTACTGAAGCAATACTTTGTAGGCTCCCAATGCCACCACAACAGTACAGAAACAGAAATTGGTGTTAAAAAAAGCACTGCAAATGCAAGAGCCCAATTTCTACTGCCACAGAAGTTCCACTCTGGTGTCAAAAGTGGGACAAATGCGTTGATGTGCCATGGGACTATGCTAAAAAATAAAAATACTTAAGTGCAATATTTGTACTACAGTAAACAATGTAATGACCATTCATTTCATGACAAAGGATACCTCACTTACTGAACATCCCTTGTACTACAATCAAGGAAATTTAAAGTCACTTCTTCCAATTCTAGCATCAATTAGTTGTAAATAATTATTCTTTTAATAATCGACAGCATTTTTAGATAAGCGTGAGCAAAAATGCAAGTTGAATTCTTTGGACACTCAGATAAATTCTTACACTATACATAACAGCACCCCAAAAAACTGAAAATCGGTATGCTGAAATCAAAAGAGTATAACATAAACATGGCTCTGTTGGACTCGGCCAGTAGCATTTGTATGTGTAAATTTCTATGTAATAATATAAAATATGTGTTGTAAAAGCTGGCAAGCCACACACAAATTCTATACTGGTCTGAGGACAACACATCTCACAGGATTACTTGGTTACTGTCCAATTCAGTAGTTCTCAACATCTTCCAACTATGAAGACCCCTCCTAAATTAAGACATCTTGATGTGCTTAATTAAAAATTTACAAATGCAATAAACTTTGTCTTCCGGCAAAACTACGGGATTTTATTACTATCAACTCTTGCTTAAGGCTCTGACACCAGTTATTCCCAGACAAGGATGTTCAACACAAATATGTGGTACACATAAATGGAATTGAAACATGATATGAATCAGCGCTGTATGTTACATAACATCTGCATAGTCTTCCTTCACGACGACTATGCATTGTCAAAATAATTAATGAGCGCTGACGCTAACAAAGATTATAGTTGCACCAATGCAAAATTCTGTTGTATTTATATATTTCAGAGGGCCCCACATTCACTTCAAAAAATTTGCAGAATCCCAAGCACTAACAGGTGTATTTTACGCTTTGTTAATCGAGAAAATACATGACAAAAAGCTATAAAAATTTCTGGATAACTGCAAGAAAATTCACAGTTTATTCACCACCACTGCAGCCGCTGCCACCACCGCAACTGATGATGATGATGATAAACCCTTGCAACCCTCATCCCAGGTGTGCACTACTGAGCCGAGGGACTACAGAGACTAGAGAGGAACTGTCATGGAGGGTTACCAAGGAGAATGAGCTTTGAGAAGTGGTGACACTCGATTTCAAGCAGCCTTGCTGCGGCAGGCAGGGCTATACCGCAATGGACACAAGACATTCCTAACAACTCGTGGGACAGTGATGGTGATTAGAAAACAAAATAGTACAAAACCAGGAAGAAGGAAAGAGCAGAGGTACTCTACCAGCACTGAAGTGAATGGTAACAATACCGAGGAAACTCAATATGGATCATCTCAAATTCCACCTCATATCAGAGTCGGGCAAAAAAACGGACAGGAATGGAATAAACAAATCCAATGGAGCCAAGCGGAGAGGAAGAAAGTACTGTGGTGTTTCATGTACATCAAAGAAAAGACATTAGAAAGAACTATAAGAAAGCATATGAATTGTGGAGAGACAGGAATCCAATGACAAGAATAAATTTAGATGCAAAATTATTGTTGAATCAGAAGAACTACATTTTAAAAGCTAAAAGAATAACAGCTGTTGAAATTGATGAGATAGAGGAAAATATTACACTCAAAATATGGAATGATACAGAAGATCACACAAAACGAACAAATGGCGACAAAATGGATGTGAATGATAAAGAGCACCAGAAGAGAGTCCCTGAAAATTAACAATACGGGCTTAGGTAAATTAGAGAATAACAAACACCCAGGAGCACGAGAGCAGCACACAGTTAGGAATAAGCTCATGGAAGACCTTCAAATAGTGTGGTATAAGGTGAGGCTACTACAAATGTAGAAAGAGGAAGGCTGCCAAAACTGAAAGAAAACAGCGAATTGATAAATTTAAGGAAGAAATAAATGAAATAATTGAAAACTTTTAGAAGATGAATCGGACATAACAGACATAAACAACTTGATTGACAAATGCTGCAGCCACAATTATGACACAAACAATGAATCAGCCTAGCAAAAGAACCAAAACTAGAATGAATGAAAATTTTTGGAAAATAAGAATGCAGAGACAGATAAGCAACTGGAGAAAAGAGTTATCAATTACAGCTGAAACTGGAACAGGCTCTGATAATGGAGAACTTAACAGGAAAAAAAGGAAGATATTTAAAAAATACAGAGTGACATATGCCAGAGAAGTTGCACAGCTGACACAGACATTGCAGCAGAAAGTGCAAGCAAAAGCCCAAAGACATACATGATATGAAAAAAGGGAAATCCATTATGTCCAGAATAAGATGTTCAAAGATGACCCCAAAAAATTTTGCAGAAACCTGGGGACAAAGAATATAGAGGCCAGAGAACTCCCCCCACTCTATGGCAGAAGTACAGCCTTACTGGAAGTCACTGTGGGGAGAAAAAGCACTGATAATGAAAGAGCAGAATGGATAGGAGGAGAAGAGAGATAGAAAATCAGTAATATGGATTGAGGGCCTACACAGATAATGGAAATCACTTTGTTTTTGTCAAAAGCAACTGGAAATCTCCTGGAAATGATCAAATACAAAATTACTGGCTTAAAGCAGTCCCAGCTGCCCACACACAAATTACAAAAAACTTTAATGCAATATAATGGAGGAAATGGAGAAGGTATTGACTGGCTAACCACAGGAATAACTTATATCCTATCAAAATCAGGATACAGCAAGGAAGTCAGAAACTACCGACCCATTATGTGCTTAACAACCATGTACAAAATTCTAACAGGAACAACAGCCAAAAGAATTTCCACACATTTGGAAGACCGGAACTTACTATCAGTAAAGCAAAAAGGATGTCACCCTGGAAGTAAATGTTACAAGGATTAATTAATGACATCAAAAGCAACATATGAGGACTGCAAGAGATCAAACAACAATTTAAGTACAGCCTGTATCGATTACCAGAAAGAATTTGACAGCGTTCCGCATAACTGGGTAGAAAAGTTAATAGAAATGATAGGAGTGAACAGTAAAATTGTTAGATTTTGTAAATTATCAATGGAGAAATGGAACACAACAGAATGCTTCATTTAAAAACAAAACAGGACGTAATACAGTCACAACCCATTCAGATACAAAGATGAATATTCCAAGGGGACTCTCTTTCGCCATTACTCTTTTGTACAGCACTTATTGCATTAACACACAAGCTAAACTATGGAACTGAGAGGGAAATAAGTCACTACTGTATATGGATGACTTGAAACTGCTGGGTAGATTGTGAGGATGACTTGGAGAATAAAATAAAAATTGTGAAAGCAATTGGCTAAGACATTAATATGAATTTTGGATTAGAAAAGTGTTCAAAAATATATTTAAAAAAAGGCAGGGTCCAAAGCAAAATATATAATGGAAGCACAACTGAGATGGATACTAAGGAACTGGACCGAGAGAAGCATGTACGTATTTAGGCATAGAAAAGAGCCATGACATACATCATAAGAATGAGAAAGAAAAGTTGAAGAAGGAATACCTGAGGAGACTGTGACTAGTTTTGAGCAAAAAAAATAAGTGCAAAGAATACAATTGAAGCAATGGGATCATTGGCAGTACCAGCACTTAGATATACTTTTGGAATTGTTAACTGGCACCAAGAAGAGTTGCAAAAACTGGACAGGAAAATGAGGAAAATGGTAACCATCCAGGTACAGCATTACCCAAAGGCAGATGAAGATCCCTTATATGTTCGCAGAAAACAGGGAAGATGGTGCCTGATGCAGTTAGAAGAAGCCTACACAGTGGAAAGTACAAAACTAGTGGAATACGGAGACAGCAAGGAAGACCCACTAATTTAGACTGTCAGAATGTACCAACACATCATCAACTCAGCAGAGTTACAGACAGATGCCTCAAGACAGCAGTACAGAGAGGAACAAGACTAATAAAGGACAGCATAGCAAAGAAAACAAAAGAAATATGGCAAGGGAAGTGGATGCATGGATAATTGTCACCTAACTCAGAAGAAAAGCTGGTGGTAATTGAACAATCATATTGATGGCTAAAATCTGGAGACATTAAGGAAGAAACAGAAAGCACAATAGTGGCAGCTCAAGACCAAACAATTAGTAAAAACTATTTTAAGAACAAAATGTTGAAGGAAGAAAATGACAGTAAATGCCGGTTATGTAAATAACATGAAGAAACTACCGACCACCGAAACTTAAGGTGCTCTATTTTGGCAAAGAATGAATACTTAATGAGACATGATAGAGTTTGTGCGCATTTGCACTACTCAGTATGCATATAGCCCTAGGCAATGAAACAGACAAATGGTACACACACAAACACACACACCCAAGCCAGTGTTGTGTAATCAAACAGTACACACAGACAGAGAAGTTACAGCAAACAGGCCAAATATAATAATTAAAAACAAAAAAAGGGAAAACATGCATATTGATACTAGGAGAAGGTATGTAGTCAACATAACTTAATCACTGAGGTGTATTTAATGACTGTGATGGAAACAACTACATGTTTCGGCCTGTATTGGCCATCATCAGGTGATTAAGTTGTGTTGACTACATACCTTCTCCTAGTTTCACACACACGACGGGGATGACACACTTCCTAGATGCATATTGATAGATGTGGCAATATCTGCAGACAGAAATGGTGTGCAAAAGGAAGGGGAAGAGAAGTTAATATATAGAAGTTTATGTACAGAGATACAACGAATGTGGAAGATTATAGCAGTAATAATTGGAGCCACCAGAATAGTAACAAACTTTTAAGGAAAAATTTGGAAGTCATATCAGGAAAACATTCAACAGATTCACTACACAAGAGAGTTGTACTTGGAACATCACACATAATATAGAAACTACTGCAGTGTGAAACTTGAAGCCTGAGTGGTGGGGTTCACCACTGTTTCAAGAGAAGTACCAGGAAGTAAAGGCCTGTGACAACAGAAACTAAGTGCTGCCTGGAACAGCATGACTTGATGTGAAGTTAAATGGATCCTTGAGACCCTTCAAATGACCTGCAGCCCTGCACAGGACTGCAGGTCAGAGGATGGGAACCACTAGTCTAGCATTCTGAACAGTGTGAATTGTTGTGGGCACTGGATCTGAGAATTCAAGTCTTCTGGGATGTGATGCTGACAAAATGTTGAGATCCACTTCTAATGACAAGCATCACATTCTGAGACACCTGGATCATCATCAACAGGGATTTCACACCCTCAAATCTCACACAACATTGGATCTGCTCCTGTCCTCCAGTGAAAAGTTGAGAAGCTGGCTACTTGTGTACCATTCGACAGAAACAGATACTGTCGGGCAGTGGCTAGCAAGCCACATGCAGTGAGCAGTGTGCAAGATTTTAGGCCTACTCTGTGGTGTAGTTGAGGTCTTCAATCTTCTGACATGTTATGCAGCACTGAGTTTTGGGACAGCCTATTGCTCCAGACTTCACAGGTCATGCTTGTCCGTTGACAACAGGACCAATAGGCCAACCCGAAACATCAGTAACCAACTACTAACCAATGTTGCATAACATCCCAGAAGAGCAAGGAACATTTGTAGCATGTGTTATGTTTTTTCAACATACAGTACTTACAAATATTATGAAGTACACAATAAGAGAAAACAAAGTAACCCGGGTAATACCAGATTGCAATCTTATGGCACTTGTGTGCTCATGCAGTGGCTTACAGCTTGGTGTATGAGCGAAATGGCGATCACAGCACAGACAGACAGCATGAACAATTGATTTACAGCAAAATGGCCTCCCTTTCTAAAAGTGTGGGTGTGCGTTCTTACCCCAGTACATCATTTCTGTTCCATTTAATGCTTCTTCTGACATACACCTCTGCACACTGCATGCCACTTCATGTCCATGATTAACCCTATGGGAGGAATGGGCAGCTACAAGGGCATCACAAACTTCACTGTACGAGGCAATGTAGGCAGGAGAAATGCAAGTATTCATCAGGTCTAACATGCACTAGCCTGAGTAAATGCAGCCAGGGTGAGCTGTACCAGTGATCTGTGTGAGCCACAATGTGGCCTGCTTTGCTCTATGGCTTCCTTAGTACCAGCACTCTATGAAGAACAGTGGTTTTATTCAGAATAGAGAATGATCTAAACAAAACACACCAGACACACCTCCAGTACCTCCTGCAGACAAGTCCGTGCACAGCAATGACATGATTTATTTGCAAAATGCTTCAAGATTGCCAAAGGGCTCTAATATTAAGGGTTTAGGTAGAAGTATAAGACAAACTGTAAAATAAAGTGACCATTTTAAACACACCTTTTCAAGTCTTCTCCATGCACAAGAAATCTGGGCTGCTCCTTCTCAGCACCAGAACCATCTTTGGAGTAGGCACGACACTGCCAGTGTACTCCAACTGAGTCAGTTTTTACTTCTTCAACTACCACTTTAACAATTTTGTTGGTTTTGGCTCGCTGCACTTTAAGTTCTTTGGAACAGTTAATCCATTCTGCCTCATCCAAACAATGTAACGGACCCCACAGTGTCTGACCAGGATAGAAATCATCCCGATGGCCTGGAAAGTCACAGTCCTGAAATATAAAATGAAGTACTCTCAGTACACCATGCAGTGCACAGTGTGGTTCTAGATTACAGGCTGTGTCCAAACAGTAATCAGCATTCAGATTCTGTACAAGGAAAGAAATTTGCTGGGTAGCTAAGCAATTGTTAGATTCTCAAGAAATACTTAGTTCCATGTAGATTGTTATGCTCAATATTTATAGTTAACTGAAGTGTTATGAGGTAAAAGGCATAAGGAGACTGAAAACAGCCACATAATTAGGAGCTACAGGATTTGTACTCCTCACCACACATTATTAAGGTGAACAAATCAAGGACGATATTGCATGCATTGTGGAGAAATTTACACAGGATTTTGGTCAGGAAACATGATGGAAAGAGCCTATTTTGAAGACCCAAACATAGATGTGAAGAAAATAAGAAAACTGAACTTCAAAAAATAAGATGGGAGGGCATGGACAATATTAATCTGGTTAAGGACAAGGCAAATGGCATGCTTGTAAATGCAGTAATGAGCTGTATTATTACAAAAAATGCAAGAACTTCTGTGAATATCTGAAGAACTGTCAGTTTCTCAAAAAAACCTCTGCCCCATGGAGCCAGTTATTTACAGTTAATTACTCTATATTTATAATTACAATTACAATTACGTTTTAAACAAATGTGTGGACACCACATTTAGTGAATAATGCAATGGTTGATAAAATAAATGGAACTGAATGAGCACTGCAGTTTGGGGGGTAGCATACTGCTTCGTATTCAGGAGGATATGGGGTCAAATTCTGGCCCAAAGACATCCCATTCTGTTGTTTTATTGTCATTTACCAAACTCCCTCTATGCAAATGTCAGGAATGACCTGAAACCTGCACATGGCTGCTCCTTCTACACTGCCCCAGTGAACTGTGCACAGATCAGCTGCAAACCAGTCGGTAAAAATCAGAAGTTAAGAAGCTTCCCAGACTGAATTTTTTTCTGCTGTCTTTCAGGCTCTATTTCTTATCTCTAAGGTCCAAAATCTATGCAGATCCAATCAATAAATGTTCACATTAACAGATCTGTAAAGTCGACAATGTGGGCTCTCATGAACACTGTAATGAAATTTGGGTTCCATAAAAAAATGTTGGTTTGTTGCAGTACAGTCAACATTCATGATTACATAGCACTGGTACCCTCTGTTCAACAAAAATCAAGTGGCCTGAAATTTTCTAAGTCCTAAACTGGAAGTCACGTGACGTACAGTTGCCATCATAATTCGAGTTGTTTTACTTCCCTCATATTTGTGCATTCATGGTGTCTCTCTGTCTTCCATTCATAACAAACAATCACGCTGCATATATATTAACCAAAGACACCAACACATTCACTCAATTTGACACTAAAACATGAATTAAATGTCATTAATTTTCTGAGGCATGTGGCTTGCTAGCTCTGCTTACACGGATGGATGTTGCAAAAGGGTGGTTGTTTGCCACACCCGGAGGTAGCCGAGCACGTTAACGCATGATGGCAATACTTCTCGGAAACAAGCTACATTGGCTCAATTCTCAGTGTCAGCATATAATTTTTTCTTTTTGAATGTTTTTATACTCACAAACACTCAATTAAATTATGCAGTAACACATACATCATTTAATTATATGTTTCAAAAGTTATCTTTGCTCCATTGGCAGGGTTAGAAACGCAAGTGACGCAGGTATTTCTGTTATTTTTCCTTAATTCTTTTTTCTTTGTTTGACATTCTGATTTAGAGGGTTTGTGTTTGAATGGGACTAAAACTATGCATGTGAATCTCATTGTTGCTTGCAGACCGTAGCGAGTCACGAGATCTGACATTGGGCTGCACGATTTGAAGCACTTACAGAAAGGAATTGTTGAGCGTATGACGTGTGTGCTGGGGAGATCTGGACTGAGGGTGGTTTCACTCTTGCCTTGTTTCAGGGGTGGGGTGGGGGGAGTGAAGTACTGTTGGAACAGGTGCAGATCAATTTTAGCTATCGAAACAAGTTCACAATTCTCTTTCCATGTGGCCTTCTAGTAGACAATAACACACTTTCAAAAATGTGCGGTTTAAAAGTGTTACTGGTTACATTGATTATGATGGTTATGTCGTGAAGAGGGATTCAGCCTACACTCATATAATGGTTAATGACCATATTGTCTCTGACAGGTCAGTTTTCATCCACACATAATCCCCTACCCTCCGTTTTCATCCACGACCAGCAGCATGGAATATCCTTTTTGGTCCACTGCTCAAAAATGGTGAATTATCATAATGCAGTTGCGAAAGACATTTGATTTGGGTGGCAGAAAACTGAAAGAAACTTGACTTAATTTAATGAGAAATCCTTTAGTAAAAGTGTTCTAAAATCATATAAAAAGTTTTATCAAGCAATGTAGGCTTCTTCAAATTACTTACTTACTTACTTCATGGTGCAGAGTCCTTCTTCAGAAGCTAACTGGTTTGCAGCTAATCAAGAAATTCCCCGCATTTCACGAAACTCGAAGGTTCATTACCGCACTCACAAGCGTCCACCACCTGTCTCTATCCTGGCCAGCCCAATCCAGTCCATATACTCACATCCCACCTCCTGGAGATCCGTCCTAATATTATCCACCCATCTACACCTAGGTCTACCCAGTGGTCTCTTTCCCTCCGGTTTCCCCACCAAGACCCTATACACCCCCCTCTCCTCACCCATACGCGCCACATGCCCAGCCCATCTCATTCTTCTCGATTATATC